>Ga0209463_1000277_pt1 | contig 45842 bp, 44 predicted proteins | sample AgamicMgSfrz_FD_187169 | JGI IMG/M metagenome (GOLD analysis project Ga0209463, IMG submission 187169) | Agave microbial communities from Guanajuato, Mexico - Mg.Sf.rz (SPAdes) (version 2) | ecosystem: Host-associated > Plants > Phyllosphere > Phylloplane/Leaf | place: Guanajuato, Mexico...
CGTGTATGCTGCATAACCAAAAATGATAGCTCCAATTATAATATTGACCATCATTATACATCTCCTTTTAGAATCCTAGTAAAGATCCAACTTGGTATATAATAAGCGTTAATACATAAGCAACAACGAGTGGATAAACGACTGAGAAAATCGTCCATTTCGCTGATCCTGTTTCACGTTTAATAACAGCCACCGTCGCTAAACATGGAACATATAATAAAATAAAGAACATAAATGCATAAGCTGATAATGCTGTATAATGTGCTCCCATTACGTTTCCAAGCACATCTTCTTTAACTGCATAAATAATTGCCATTGTAGAAACGACAACTTCTTTTGCTAAAAATCCTGTTAAAAGGGATGCTGCAGCTTGCCACGTTCCGAAGCCGAGCGGTGCAAATAACGGTGCGATAAACCCACCAATCATCGCTAAGTAACTGTCTCCCATATCAACACCAAATCCTGATGGACCTGCATAGTTTAATAACCAAATGACAACAGAACCACCAAAGATGAATGTACCTGCTTTACGAACAAATCCTTTCCCTTTCTCCCACGTGCTTAGCCATAACGTTTTCGCTTGTGGCACGCGGTAAGGAGGTAGTTCAATTACGAAAATAGACTTTTCCGCTTTTAAAATTGTAAGAGACATAATTTTTGTAACTAGTAATGCAAGAACAATACCTGCAACATATAAAGAAAATACAACAGTTGCCTGACTATGAGGGAAGAATACGCCCGCAAATAATGCGTATACAGGCAAACGTGCCGAACAAGACATAAATGGTGTTACAAGAACTGTAAGTAAACGTTCTTTTTCTTGTTCAATCGTTCTCGCTGCCATAATACCTGGAACGTTACATCCAAAACCGATAATCATCGGAATAAACGCTTTTCCGTTTAAACCGAAGAACTCCATAATTCGATCCATAACAACTGCAATTCGCGCCATATATCCTGAGTCTTCTAATAATGAAATGAAAAAGAATAGTGCAAAGATTTGTGGTACGAATACTAATACAGCACCAACACCGGCAATAATACCTTCTGTAACGAGCGCTTGAATAAAATGAGAAGCTCCAATACTTGTAAGTCCAACCGTCACCCAATCCGTAAGCTGGCCACCAAAAAACTCATCTAACATATCCGATAAAGGTGTCCCAATCCACGTAAACGTAACCTGAAAAATAAAAAACATAACTGCTAAAAAGATTGGAAGTCCTAAAATTTTATGCGTAATTAGTCTATCAATTTTTTCCGAAAAAGGAATTTTCCCTTCTTTCTCATGCTTCATAACATTTGTTTTTAACTTTTCAATATACGCTTCACGAGTTTTGTAAATGTGCTCTTCCAACGTACAATCAAGTTTTCCCTCTAGGCGAGATCGAATGGCTACAAGTTCCTTATAAATTGGTAATGCTTTTATTTCTTTTTCTACTACTTCGTTATTGCTTAAAAATTGAAGTGCTAACCATCTCGGATGCTCGTAATTCGCTTTCTCTAAAAGAGAAATTACCTCTTCAATTCCTTCATCCATTTGTACACCATATGAAATAATGAATGGTTTTTTCTCGTTTTTGTCATTTTCTTTAAGGGTCGCAAGTAGTTCTTCACAACCTTTTCCACTTCTTGCAACGACAGGAACGACTGTTACGCCTAATAATTCGGATAAACGTTTTACATCGATCACAATTCCTCTTTGCTTCGCCACATCAACCATATTTAGACCAATTGAAACTGGCTTGCCAAATTCGAGCAACTGCAACGTTAAATGCATATTTCGTTCAAACTGCGAAGAATCCACAATATTTAACATATGCTGAAATTCTTCTGTTAATAGAAAGTTTGTTACAACACCTTCATCACGTGAAACTGGATTTAAATCATAAACACCTGGTAAATCAATTAATGTTCCTTGTCTATCTTTTAATTTACCAACCTTTTTTTCTACTGTTACACCGCTCCAGTTTCCTACGTATTCATAAGAACCAGTAAGTGCATTAAATAATGATGTCTTTCCTGTATTTGGATTCCCTAGCAAAGCAACCTTATTCACGCTAATTCCACCTTTATCATTTTCGCGTCACAATGACGAATACTAATTAACTGTCCACGACACTCCAATGTACAAGGACCTTTGAACATCGCCTTTTGCTTCATACGAAGTTCGCTTCCTTCAGAAAGACCGAAAGCAGCCAATCTTCTCTTTAGTAAATAATCTAAAGACTGAACACTTTTCACTAGCACTTTCTCACCGATTTTAATATCTACTAAGCTCATAACCTTCCCCCTCCGAAGAGAATGATAATTATTTTCAGAAGAATTATAGCACACTCTATTTCTCTTGTACTATACCCTTTTGCTTCATATTTATTAACATTTCGCTACAATTCTATTTCAATAATTGTCATAACAGATTCGTTTGCCATTCTCATCCATTTCGCTTACAATAAACAATAACAAATAAAGAATCTCGTTATCACTGGGGGAGCCATGCCGCTGAGAGGGAACACTTCGTTCCGACCCTTCGAACCTGTTAGTTAATGCTAACGCAGGGATTGTGCAAACGTCCGAAATACATACCTCTTTTCATTTACGTATTTCGTATCCTCCTATGATATCTATTCTTTTTTGTACAACTTGGATTTAGGGGGAGACAACATGCGTAACACCAATTTACAAGCGATGATTGAATCTGCTATTCTTGCAGCCTTCGCCATGGTCATCGACATTTTACCACTTTCAATAAAAATATCAGCTACAGGCGGTTCTATATCTTTTGCAATGATTCCTATTTTTATTATCGCTTATCGCTGGGGTTTCAAAATGGCTTTCTTAGGAGGCTTAATTTGGGGATTATTACAAATTGTCGTAGGCGATGCCATTATCGTAACACCAATTCAAGTATTAATTGAATACTTCATTGCTTTCGCATTCATTGGGTTTGCTGGTTTATTCTATCGTCCAATTCAAAAGGCGCTTTTAACATCCAATGAAAATAACGAAGAACAATCAAACTTAGGTAGCCGTAAAGACAAACCTTCATCAAAACCAAACCAAGGGAAGAAAGTAATTGGATATATTATCGTCGCTACTTTTATCGGTAGTCTAGCTCGTTACTTCTGTCACTTTATCGCTGGTATCATTTTCTGGGGACAATATGCACCAAAAGGACAATCAGCAGTTCTATATTCTTTAATATTTAACGGTAGTACAATGATTGGTTCCTATATTCTATGTACCGTTTTACTTATATTTTTATTTATCACTTCACCACGTTTATTCAAAAGCATCAGTGCTTATCAAATGAATACACAAAAAAAGGGCGCTTAATGAGCGCTCTTTTTTCATATCGTAATATCAATTAAAAATACAATAAATGCACAAAAGAAAATAAATACCATTATACTTAGCCAATTGCTATGCACGGTTCATCGACTCCTTACATAACCTCGTTTTCTAACCAGATTATATCGTTTAAAAATAAAGATTAGGTAAAGATAGTATGAAAATAAATTAAAAAAAGCGTAGCATGCATTATCTACGCTTTTTTCGGTAAGTAAAAGTAAAATAATACACCGTCTCCTGTATTCTTTACTCCATATTCAGCATCGTGTAATTCTAAAATATTTTTAGAAATAGCAAGCCCAAGTCCCGTCCCACCTTGTGAACGCTGCCGAGCTGCATCCACGCGATAAAAGCGATCCCAAATTTTATCTAATTGTTCTTCTTCAATGTGAGTACCTTTATTTTCAATGCACACTTTTATACGATCTTTATCATCTATTGTCGAAATAATAATATCCTCTTTATTTGGTGTATAACGTATTGCATTCGTAATGAAGTTCACAATGACTTGTTCAATTCGGCCTTGATTTGCAATCACTTCAAATGAACGTATATTTTTATGAACATGAAGTTCTTTTTTCTCTATTTCCACAGATAGATGTTCACATATATCTTCAATTACTGTATCAATATAAAACGAAGACTTTTTCATTTTATATGTACCAGATTCAAATTTAGCTAACTCAAGCATATCCAAAATTAAAGTATCCATTTTGTCTACTTCTCTCTCCATCGCCTGAAAATAATACTCTTTTTTATGCTCAGCTACCCCGTCTTTTAAAATGGAAATACAACTTTTCATAATACTCAGCGGTGTTTTCAATTCATGCGAAACACCAGAAATGAATTCTTTCCGTGTATTTTCTAACTTTCTTTCCTTTTCAATATCTTGTTCAAGCTGTCCGATATGAGAATTTAATTTGTTAGAAAGTATATTAATATTTTTCGATAAATCACCAATTTCATCTTTTGAAGTAATCGGTATTTTTTCTGTAAAATCTAAATGCGCTATTTTCTTCGTCGTATCATTTATTTTTAATAACGGTTTGGCAATTTGCTTTGAATAATAAAACGAAGCTAAAAAAATAAGAACGACTACAAATGCAATGATGTATATGTAATAATCTTGCACCATTTGTACAGCTTCATCTACAGGCTGTAAAGAAGCCATTGCATATATATATGCTACTGATCCGTCTTTTTCTTTTATTGGCTTAATTAATAATTTATATTTTATATCATTCTTTTCATAATCTATTGTTTGTGTTGTATATCGTATTTTATTGCTTTCTTTTAATAATAAATCGGTTTGAAAACCCTTAATATTATCTAAAAATATGCTATTTTTATAAATTGGATTCACAGGACCGTTTACATCTGGTAACTGTACTTTTGTAACACGTCCTCCTATGTAAACGCCTAATTCCTGAGCAGCTTCTTCCTGTACGGCTGGTTTCTTTTCCTTAGCAAGTTGCTCCCCAGCCGCTCTCTTTTTCTCCTCATCTAATTTTATTTTCTCCTGAAATGCTTTTTCTAACGGTTTATTAGATCCACTTAAATTCTGCTTAGATAAAGAAAAAGAGAATGGAATAAAACTATCTTCTTTTCTCACTCCAGAAAAATAAATCTCTTGTCCTAAAAACTGCTCTAATGATTTATTATCAATCTCCTCTATATTGACGAGATTGTATAAGGGTATCTTGAATAGTTGTTGTCCAAAGCTCTTTTGTTGCCTACGATCTATCGTTACCTCAAAATAAAAATCATCCACATGTTTTAAATTCCCATTCTGATCTAGTGTCGTAATCCACGTATTATTTTCCCTAAAAAAGTCTTGCTCAAGTTTCTGAATTCCTTCTGCATTTCCTGTGTAGTTTAGATAATTCTTCTCAAAGGAATTTAAATTCACTTTAATATCTTCCACTTTTCGATTCGCATAATATTGTTTAAAAAATATCGTTTGTCCAATAAATATCGTCGCTAAAATCAACATACATAATGCTGTTGTAAGAGTAAATAATTTTAGTACAATTCCTTTCTTCATACATTTCCCTCAAATTTATAACCTGTTCGTACTACAGTTGTAATGTACTTTGCCTTCTCTCCTAATTTATTTCTTAAATTACGAATATGACTATTAACCGTTCGATCATCACCAGCAAATTCATATCCCCAAATTCTTGAAATTAATTGTTCCCTTGTTAGTACAATTCCTTGGTTTTTCATGAAATACACTAATATTTCAAACTCCGTATGCGTTAAACTAACATCTGCCTCATCAACAGTAACAGTACGTGACGGAAAATGAACTTGGATGCCATGAATCGATAACGTATCATCTTCATTCTCTAAAGGTTTCTTCGATGCCTTTCTACTTTCTAATAATCGTTTCGCTCTTGCTAATAGAATGGGTGGACTATACGGCTTCGTCACATAGTCATCTGCCCCAAGTTCAAAACCAAGTAACGTATCATCTTCATCTACGCGCGCCGTCAGCATAATAATAGGCACCTCGGACGTCTTCCTAATTCTTCGGCAAACAGACCATCCATCGAGTTCTGGCAACATAATATCTAAAATAACTAAATCAACTTCTTCTTCTTCTTCAAATACAACTAAAGCCTCTTTCCCGTCCCTCGCTTCAAACACTACATATTGTTCACTTAAAAAATAATCTTTTAATATTTCACGTAATATATCTTCATCTTCAACAATTAAAATGTTTTTTGACATAACTTATATATCCCCCTCCTGCTTTCAGAAACTATAATTTCATTTTGAATAACTGCCAGTTAACTTCGCCTCGATAATATATCTATCTGGTGCATCCCCTATATAATCAAATGGATAACAAGTTGTCAGTGTTAATATCGGTTCTTCTTTTTTTATAATAACAGTACGATCATCCGCATGAGTAATCCATGTCTTTTGAATTTCATATGTGTACGTTTTATTATCATACTCTAAAACAAGGGTATCCTTTTCTTTCAACTCTCCTAAATCTGTAAATACAGTATCTCGATGTCCACTCAGTACAGTATGTCCCCCTCCAGATGGAGTTGTCGTTAAATCACTAACAAACATACCAACTCCTTTTTTCAGAGTCGTATCATCCGCTCCCCAATATATAGAAAACTTCTTCTTTATTTTCGGTATGTTTAACATCGCTACCTTTTCTCCTTCTTTATGTTCTGTTTGAGAAGAAGGCACTTGAGTGGTTACAGGTGTTTCATGAGAAAGTTGAGTATCTTGTATATTTTTAAGGCTCTTTATTTCTTCTGCTGTTAATTGCCCGGCAGAGCTCTTTCCTTTATACCATTCCACAGCGTAATAGGATCCCATGAATAGCCCTATAGCCATCAATATGATACCGATATAATTGAGTAACTTCATGTTTCATCCCTCCATGCCAAAAATGGTAGGAGTAACCTACCATTTTTAATATATGAAATTATCCCATTCTTTATAGGACAATATTTTATTTACGCTTTAAACTTACTGCGACGATTCAAACCAAATAATGTACCTAGTGCTACAAGGGCTGCACTTAATCCCATCATTACCACGTTATTTGATGCCGTGTTTGGCAATTTTTCACCTTGTACAACTGGCTTGGCTACTTCTTTTTTAGCTACTTCATTCTTTTGCCCAGCTTCTATAGCTACTTCTTTTTTGGCCATATCGTTTTTTAACTGTTCTTGCGCTATTCTCTTTTTCTCTTCTTCACTTTTTTTCTCAGCTTTTATTGCTTCCTCTTCTTTAGCCATATCATTTTTTTCTTGTACTTGTGCCGCTTCCTTTTTCTCTATTTCACTTTTTTGCTGTTCCTTAATTGCTTCTTCTTTTTTAGCTTTATCTTGCTGCATTTGCGCTGCTTCTTCCTTTGTCAATGTTCCTGTTGAAGCACTCGCTACTGAAGAATATCCTACTGTTAAAAGTGCCATTGCACAAATTGGTAATAGTCTCTTTTTCATCTTCATTCTCTCCTTATATTTTATTCACATCAACTCGCATCGGATGTATTACTAGAATAAGCAAGAGATATAAATATAAGATGCAGATGAAATATAATTCATTTAAAGATTTCATTGTAGAAAAAGAAAAAAACATCGCAATATATACGATGTTTTTTTCGGGTGTGTGTCTCAATATTTACATGTTACTTTCGCGCGATTTGGAAGTAGAACGGGCCGGAGCGATAACTAATTGTCTCGGCTCAGTTTTCTTGAAGTGATTTTTGACGTTACACTTACGACGTTGAACAACCCACGCTTTAATAGGGTTTGTCAAAATAATCTTTTGCTCTTCGTTAGGGGCCTCTTCTTCAAACCTACAACTTTCGCTCCATTTATTCCATTTCATTGTAAATTTAGAAGAAGAATGATCATCTTCACGATCAAACAAGTGCAAAAAATCCATTTTTCCATCTAGCATTACGGTATTACTAGTCGCTAAAAAAGAAAAGGTCGTCCAACGTTTCTCCATGCCCTCCTACTCCTTTTTCACATATAGAGTGCCTAAAACTTAATTTACCTAAAATATGCTTGCCTTTTACCTTACACCCATAGTTTATCCAAAACACTACTATGCAACTATCGATTTGCCTTACAACTACCTTACATTTTTGTAAGAAATAAAAAAACCTTCACTCTCTATACGTGAAGGTTTCTCATTTTTCATCTATATGATCTTTCATATGATCGACTCCAACTTCTTGCAGCTGTGACATCATACCATGGGAGATTGCGCCTAATACTAAAGTCATTCCAATTAGTGAAATCCGAATCGCTGGTACATCAATTATGTAGGCCAAACTACCAAGAACAATTGTTAAAAGTAATGCTTTTATAAATGTTGCACTTGTATACTCTTTCTTTCTCATCATAATCACCCTTCATGGAAGCGTTTTCTTAATGTAATCAGTATATCATATCATCTGACTATTTTGTGGGGATTTCTGTAAAAAACTTATATCTTCTTTGACTTTTTCCTTCCTATCCTTTACAGTCGAAATGTTCACAAGTTTTACACTGTAGGAGGACTCCAATGAATATTGAAATAAAAGACACTTTAATTTCTGAAGAACAATTACAAGAAAAAGTAAAAGAATTAGCGCTTCAAATCGAGCGTGACTTTGAAGGAGAAGAAATCGTAGTCATCGCTGTACTAAAAGGATCTTTCGTATTCGCTGCTGATTTAATTCGTCACATTAAAAACGAGGTAACAATCGACTTTATTTCTGCATCTAGCTACGGAAATCAAACAGAAACAACTGGAAAAGTTAAACTATTAAAAGATATCGACGTAAACATTACTGGAAAAAACGTAATTGTCGTAGAAGACATTATCGATTCTGGTTTAACACTTCACTTCTTAAAAGATCACTTCTTTATGCATAAACCAAAGGCACTCAAATTCTGTACGTTACTTGATAAACCTGAACGTCGTAAAGTTGACTTAAAAGCTGAATATGTTGGCTTCCAAATTCCAGACGAATTTATCGTTGGCTACGGCATTGACTGCGCAGAAAAATATCGTAACTTACCATTTATCGCTTCAGTTGTAACGAAATAATCGTATAACTTAAAAAATCGATAGTACATAAAATTTATATCGGCGATTTTTTAAATATATCGACTTACCGACAATAACTGACAATCTTAGCACCCTATTAATAGGAAGAAGCTGTTCTGAAATACATCAGAACAGCTCCTTCTTTCCATTACAAAAAACAGGGAGAGATGAAATATGACAAAGACAAAATTTGAAAAAGTACTCCTCATCGTAAATCCAAAAGCTGGACAAGGCGACTTACATACAAATTTAACGAAAATCGTACCACCTCTTGCCGCAGCTTTTCCTGACTTACACATCCTTCATACGAAAAAGCAAGGTGATGCAACAAAATATTGCCAAGAGTTTGCTAGTAAAGTAGATTTAATTATCGTCTTTGGTGGTGACGGAACAGTATTTGAATGCACAAACGGCTTAGCACCTCTTGAAACTAGACCTACACTTGCAATCATTCCAGGCGGAACTTGCAATGACTTCTCTCGTACACTCGGCGTTCCGCAAAACATTGCAGAAGCAGCAAAACTTATCACAAAGGAACACGTAAAACCAGTTGACGTCGCAAAAGCAAATGGACAACACTTCTTAAACTTCTGGGGCATTGGACTTGTCTCTGAAGTATCAAATAATATTGATGCAGAAGAAAAAGCAAAGCTTGGAAAAATCGGCTACTACTTAAGTACAATTCGGACTGTAAAAAATGCTGAAACATTCCCGGTAAAAATTACGTACGACGGACAAGTATATGAAGACGAAGCTGTTCTTGTTATGGTTGGCAACGGTGAATATCTTGGTGGTATCCCTTCCTTTATTCCGAATGTAAAATGCGATGACGGAACACTTGATATTTTCGTAGTCAAATCAACAGGTATTCAAGCATTTAAAGATTATATCGGAAAGAAACTATTTGAAGACTCAAATGAAAATGACATCTTCCACGTAAAAGCGAAATCCATTCATATTGAAACAGAGGAAGAAAAAGAAGTAGATACAGATGGAGAAAGTTCCCTTCACACACCTTGTCAAATTGAATTGTTGCAAGGGCACTTTACGATGATTTATAATCCTGCGGTTGTGTAATACAAAAAGACGAGCTAAAATGTTAGCTCGTCTTTTTTCTTAGAAAGGTTTTAGTCTACTCTTTCGTTGTTAATATGAGTTTTCGTAATCAAACTCCACCCAATTTTTCCAGTGCGTATTAGCATTCTTATTTACAATTTCACTAGAGTATACCATAGACATACTTACCTTTCATTTTCTAATAATAGTACTAAAAAATAGTAGAATGGCTGGTTTGCATGCCCTAGTTATTTTTAGGTACAATGAAGGAAAGAAGCACCTTAATATAAGGAGAGGACAACCTTTGTGCAACCAACATTTAGTTAATTTACGCATTGATCTTGCATTTAAACAATTGTTTGGTACGAATGGTAGTGAAGATATTCTCATTGCCTTTTTAAACGCGATGTTACAAGAGTCTTTAGCGTCACCTATTGCTTCTCTACAAATAGAAGATCCACATTTACACAGGGAACATGAAGAAGATAAGTTATCTATTTTAGATATTTCAGCTACATTAGACACAGGAACAAAAGTCAATGTAGAAATACAACTCAATAATAATCACGATATGATTAAACGCAGCTTATATTATTGGGGAAGATTATACACATCTCAACTACAAAAAGGGATGCCCTACAGCGCACTTCATAAAACCATCACCATAAATTTATTAAACTTCGTAATGTTTTCCGAACAAAAATCCTTCCATACAACGAGCATATTATGGAATACTCAACAACAAAAACTATTAATTGATGACATAGAAATTCACATTGTAGAAATTCCAAATCTAACAATGCAGTGGCATGAAGAAAAGGTCAATCCATGGAAAGATCCATTTGCTAGATGGCTCTTATTACTTACCGCAAATGAGGATGAACACTTAACTAAAACATTGGAGGACATTGCTATGAACCGAGATCCTATTTTACAAAAGGCATTACATAAATGGGAACGTATGAGTCAAGATTCCTCTTTTCGTCAAGCTTATGACGCAAGAGAAAAGGTTTTAATGGATGAAGCAGCAAAATTTGCCCATGCAGAGACAGAAGGAATAAAAAGAGGAATGGAACAAGGGATTAAAAAAGGGCTTGAACAAGGCATTGAAAAAGGCATTGAAAAAGGGCGAAAAGAAGGAGTTCAACAGGGGAAAATTCAAATGATTAAAAGTATGTATAATCTTGGTATACCGCTTGAAACAATTGCTAAGGCAAGTAAATTGAGTGTACATGATGTTGAACGAATTTTAGAAAATAAATAATGATAAAAAGGCGAAAGAGAACATAATTTTCACTATGTTCTCTTATGCTCTTTTTTATTTACTAACAATCCCAAAATAAGCACGAACCGTCAACAAATAATAACCAATATAAATAACGCTATACACGCCGATGCTAATTAATAACGGAACTGCAATTTCATACGGAAGTACTGTCGCTAATCCTGTTAGCGCAAATAAAGTGTGTAATATACCTACTACTAAAGGAATGAAGAAAATAAATCTCATTTGTTTTGCGATTGCTTTTTTCATTTCTTTTTTCGTGACACCGAGTTTTCGAAGAACGATGTAACGCTCACGATCTGCATGTGCTTCTGTTAATTGTTTGAAGTAAATGATAGACCCTGTTGCGAGTAAAAATACAAGTCCTAAGAACATACCACTAAACATCATTAACCCTGTTTTTTCAATACCATCACGGAATATCGTGTAAAAATCACCAAACTGTCTTTTTCCTTCTGCATCTTCTTCTGGTATTAATTTCTGTAGTTTTTCTGTTAACAGTTTACTATTTCGATCATCTTTCACATCAATATTTTTCACAGTATGAGAACCAATTGTCTTCTTCGCTTGCTCATACGCTTCATCCGGAACGACAACTACAAGTTCATATAAGTTTGTAATATTTCGTCCTTTTACATCTTTCATTTGTACTGGTGCTACTCCTCCAATGGGGAATATAACTTTTCCATTTTTATATACACCACTATCCCCATTTCTTTCACTATACATGCCATCAAATGCATACGCTTCATTCTTCTTTAAATTTATAGTTTCCTCATTTGCATATGTTGCGATTGTATTAAATGATGACTGTGCAATAAGTTCTGTTGTTCTTGATTGTAATGAAGTTCCATCACCGTATTCTCCTACTACGTTTACCGTCTCTAGTTCATATTGATGAATGACTTCATTCTTTCCTTCTTTTAAAATCTCATTCACTTTACGATCTAGTTCCATATCTTTCTTTTCGTATGAATAACTAACTGGATGATATTTCTTCGCCTGCATATATGTGTTGTAATACATCGTAACAGAAGTTCCAACCGCCGTTAACGTTACTGCACTTAATACTGCAATTGTTGCTAAAGATTTTGCATTTCCTTTAATGCGGTATAGTAATTGAGATGTCGTCACCATTTTCATTCCGTTATAAAATGAAGATTTTTTATTTCGCACTCTTTTTAATGCAAAAACAGTAAAGAACTTAAATAATAAATATGTTCCAAGTACTGTCGCTAATAAAATATAAAGTGCAAGTGGCATAAAGTTATCACTGTTTGAATTTTTAATAGCCGTTACTGACAAGAAATAACCTGATCCAATTAATAATAAAGAAATGATAGCCATTATTTTAGAATCTTTCGGCATGATTTCGCCTTCGTTATCTGCACGGAATAACTCGATTAACTTAAATTGATAAATAACGCGGTATCCTTTAAATGATGTGTATAAAATGATGAGACAAAAAATAAATGCTGTATCTATAACCGCTCCAATTGGCACTTCAAAATGAACATTTACATGTAGCTCTAACATATTTAAAAGTAGCTTTAGGAATCCTTTTGAAAGTAAACTACCAATTACAATTCCGATTACTAACGATAATAAACCCATTAACATGTTTTCATAAAAAAGCATTTTACCTATTTCTTTTTTTCGAATACCAAGTAAAGAATAAAGACCCATTTCTTTCTTACGCTTTCGTGTAAAGAAACCATTCGAATATATAATAAATATCGCAACGAAAATAATGAGCATTACACTCGCAAGCTGGAATCCTCGTCCGATGTTATCTCCAGCTTCACTTATTTGTGAATTGTATTGCAACGCCTTAAAGGTAAAATAAATGACGATGCTAAAAATCATAGAAGCAAAGTATATAAAGTAATCTTTAAAATTTCGTTTTATATTACGAAGGGCGATGCTAGATAAGCTCATTTGTCGCACCTCCAGATATGGAAGACATCACATCAATAATTTGCTGGAAGAACTGTTTTCGTGTCATCCCTTTACGATGTAATTCTTTATATAACTTTCCATCTTTAATAAATACAACGCGTTTACAATAACTTGCTGCAAACGCATCATGCGTTACCATTAAAATCGTTACAAGATCTTTTTCATTTAATGTCTTCATACTTTCTAATAAATCCGTCGCTGACTTTGAATCAAGCGCACCAGTTGGCTCATCTCCAAAAATCATACTTGGATTTGTTACAATCGCTCTTGATGCCGCGCAGCGTTGTTTTTGTCCACCTGACGCTTCATACGGATACTGATTTAAAATATGATCTATACCAAACTTCTTTGCAATTGCCTCTACGCGAGATTCTACTTCTTTCGCCTTCACTTTTGATAAAGCGAGCGGCAATGCAATATTTTCCCTTACTGTTAACGTATCTAATAAATTATAATCTTGAAAAATGAACCCTAAATGATTTCGGCGAAATAATGCCAATTCATCATCATTCATCTTCACAATATCCTTTCCATCAATTAAAATCTCACCTTTTGAAGCTGTATCAATAGTAGAAAGAACATTCAAAAGCGTCGTCTTACCAGAACCAGACGGTCCCATAATACCGACAAACTCTCCTTCTTTCACCTGCAGATGAATATCTTTCAACGCTTCAAACGTATTCCCGCCTGTATTATATATTTTCGAAATCCCTTTCGCTTCTAACATTGTTTTCATCTATCTGTACCTCCTGTTATTATTCTTGATGTTCTTTTTAAGCAACAGAATTCAGTATAGATACATTTTCTTAACAAATAGTGCTAGGGTTTCTTAATATTTTCTTAAAAAGAAATGCAATAATCATAAAAAAGTCTGCAGTTGTTACACTGCAGACTTTCAAATGTTTAATAGATTGATTAAGCTAAATATGCTTGTTGTAATGCCTCTAAGCCATCTTTATAAATTCCATGGAATAGATGAATTGCCTCTTCATCAGTAACCTCTACAGGAGTGAAGCTACCAGACCATTCAACTAATGATGTGTTAGCATCTTTACCTTCTTTAACACGAATTGTAGATAAATAATTCGTCACAGGGAACGGTGCTTGCATAATTGAATATGTGTAGTAGCGCTCTTTCTCATTAAATGCTTCTAAACGCTCTACAATCTCATCGCCATCAGGATTAGCTAAATGACGTACACGTCCGCCTTCCGTTACTTTACTGCTAGGAATATACGGTAACCAATCTGGAAGTGCATCAAAGCCTCCAATTAATTGCCATACTTGTTCAGGTGAAGCTGGAATTTCAATAGATGTAATAGTATTTGCCATTTTCATTACTCTCCTTTTTATTTAACGTTAATTGGTAGTGGTGCATTAGCTGCAACTAATTTTTGTTCACGCATTTCTTCCCAGAACGCTGCCGGAATTACTGTTTTCAATGCAGCTTGGTCTTCTGCAATTCTTTCCGGTTTACTTGCACCAGGAATAACAGCTGCAACCGCTGGGTTAGCCAGTGAAAACTGTAAAGCAGCAGCTTTAATACTGATTCCATGACGATCTGCAAGGTTTTTAATTTTATTAACTTTTGCAATGATTTCTGGTGACGCTTTTTGGTATTCGAAGTGAGCACCTCCAGCAAGAACGCCTGAGCTATATGGTCCACCAACAACAATGTCCATATTGTTGTTTACAGCAGCAGGCATTACGCGTTCTAGCGCACGCTCGTGGTCTAATAATGAATAGCGACCAGCTAGTAAAGAAACATTTGGTTTTGCTTCTTCTAAGTCCAGCATAAGTTCAATTGATTCTACTTTATTTACTCCAAGGCCCCAGCCTTTAATTACACCTTCATCACGTAATTGAGTAAGTGCACGGAATGCTCCTGTTCGAGCAATTTCAAATTGTGAAATCCACTCATCTCCATAAAAATCTTGTGCTACATCATGAATATAAACAAAATCTAGACGATCTGTTTTTAAACGTTTTAAACTATCTTCAATAGAACGAAGAGTTGCATCCGCACTGTAGTCGTTGATAATTTTATTTTTACGACCAAATTCGAAAAGTCCGCCTTTTTCACCTAAATCACGTGTAGATGGATCTTCCAATTCATCTGAAATAATTCGACCTACTTTTGTACTTAAGAAGTACTCATCACGATTTCTTTTCGATAGTGCTTCACCAAGACGAATCTCTGCTAAACCAGATCCATAAAGTGGAGCTGTATCAAAGTAACGAACACCATTATCCCAAGCAGCATCTACTGTTGCGATTGCTTCTTCTTCCGGAATATTACGGTACATATTACCTAGTGGTGCTGTACCAAAACCAAGTGTACCTTTTAATAAATCTTTCATTTAAAATCTCCTCCTAAAATCTATTTAAAAATGGTTAATGGATATCAATTAATGTGAAAAGGACTGACCTAAAGGATTCGGGTAGGCAAAGCCGTATGCACTTCAAAGCACGATAGTTATTAAAAATAACGTAGATGCTTTTTAGTTCCACACTACTCATTTCCCTCTCACGTATGTAATTATGTCTTATCTACAACGCAATAAAAAGTACGCACTTTAAAGTGTTATAGATACTAATAAGTAACAATTTTATGTTTCAACGTCTGTAGCTTCAAAATAAAATAATTAAAAATGATTTTATAAAAAAATCCCCTATTCTTGCGGAGGTAACTTTAGAAATTATCAGTGGAACATAGAAAGTTGTTATTATTTCTTCATAAAAAAAGACCACAACGAATCGAAATATATTCGTTGTGGTCTTTTACCTTATTTAAAATATTAAATTACATTTCGAACAAAAAGGAGCAGAATTCCCTTTTCTAATTTTCGCATCACATTTTGGACAATATACGTATCGCTCTTCTATCTTTTGTCGTTCTATCATATGTAAAGATACTACCCTCATACTACACATAATCCCAATTAATATAAGACTAACAATGAGTAGCATACCTCTCACTCCTCCCTTTAAATTTTACCATAAAATAACAAACCCGATTCTCTCATTAAGAATCGGGTTTATACTTACAATCCTAACTTTGCCTTCGCACCGTCAGGAATTTTATCTATCGTTACTTGCACTTTATCATGTAAAATCTTTCCCCTTGTAAGCACATGCCAGTACGAACCTTTTTGTAATTCACCTACTCCATCAATCGTTACTTCTTTTTCTTTCCCATCCTTATCGTAAGCTTTCACCGTATATTCACGGCCTTTATTTCCGCCTAACTCTTTTCCATCATTATCAATAATTGCGTAATGATTCTCTATATCAAGAAATGGGTTCATCTGATCTAATAGCTTACTCCCATTTAATAAATATGCCGCTCCTGCGACGATAACAATCATTGCTCCAAAAATAAATCTTTTCATCTATATTCCGCCTTTCATTATGTTTTTATTTATGACATTTCTAAGTATAGGACGCATTTCTTAATAAAAACTCATATGGTTTCTTAACTTTTTCTTAATGTAGAGAACATGTGAGATCACATCTAGGTACATGAAATTATATCGACGATTTTTCAAATATATCGAACACAAATCGAAATATATCAACGATTTTTTCAATATATCGACGTTTCGACAAGGAATATCGACTTACCGACAAAAACTGACAGTAGAACCGCACAACAAAAGAGGCTGTCCAAAATGTATTTTGGAACAGCCTCCGCTACTTACTCACTACTACACTTCTTTTTACGTAAAACAAACTGCCAATTAAAACGACAACTACGCCAAAATACACGCCATACTCTATCGCAACTGCTACAATCCTTTCAATATGTTGTCCAAATAAAGAACCGAGCACGAAATAAATGAGTGTCCAAACAAACCCTGTCGTATAGGAATACAAAGCATATATCCGAAATGACATGTTATTCATCCCAACTAAATATGGCACGATATGTCTTACAACTGGTATGAAGTAACTTGTGACTAACGCGTAATGGCCATACTTCTCTACCATTTGTTGCGATTTCAAAAGATATTTCGCCTTTTTCTTTTTCATTAGCTTATCAAGTACTTTCGTACCAAATATTTTCCCTAATATATAACCTAAAGATAGCCCTGATACAACACCTAAATACGTTAATACAAATGCAGGAATGACACTTAATATCCCTAGTGAAGATACAAAGCCACCACTCATCACAATCATTTCGTCTGGAATTGGCATACCGATAATCCCTAACCATAAACAGAAAAATAACGCCCAATAACCGTATTGTTCAATATAAGATAATAATTCTTGCAATTCCATTATGCATATGCTCTCCTTAGCTCTTTTTTACAGCTAAAGACGTACGCTGGTGGGAAATTGAGCCACACTTTTTCTAGTGTAATTTCAGGGAAGAAAAGCTGTATAAATCCTTTTTTCACAAGTGAATATTGAAATGTAATGAATTCCCCATTCTCATGTATCGCTTCCATTACATTGTTTAAAATGCCCTTTGAAACTTCTTCTGGCAAAGAAGTAAAAGGCAATCCTGATAAGACGTAATCAACGCATTTTATATGGAACTCTTCCATATACTTCTTTATATTTTCAGCTGAACCGTGTACAACAATGACGTTCTGCTCATCTTTAAACTTTCTCTTTAACTCTTTGCAAAACACTTCATTAATTTCAATAAGAAGAAATATTGTTTCCTTCTTCTTTCTCTTCATAATTTCTTTCGTAAAGACTCCTGTACCAGGCCCTAACTCTACAATGCATTTTGCTTTATTAAAATCAATTACATCTACCATTTTCTTTGCTAATATTTTTGAACTTGGCGCAATTGCACCAGTATGTTTCGGATGTTTAATAAATTCATGTAAGAATGTTATGAGTTGCATGTAAACCTCTCCCCATTCGTTCGATAGTTTTTAACTTGTTTCTAAGTATAACTATCGTTTCTTAATAAAAATTGAGGAGATTTCTTAAGATTTTATGAAGAATGTATCATTCATTCTTATACATGAAATCTTTCGTATTACATAAATAAATACCTCTTTTATATTTATTCATTTGATATAATGAATATAAAAAGGAATTTCATGGAAGGTACCATCTCTATGTCTATTTTCATACAACATATGCAGAATTTAATTTGTAAATCACCTTTCATTATTATCCAATATATGTAATCCTTTTTGCGTGAGAAAAAAATTCAAATAACAAGAAATTTATATCTTATAGAAAAAATGTAGATTTAAGTATTAATATTTCAAAACGATTGAAAAGGAGAAGATAATGAATAATTCCATCGACCTACAGCACTTATGCGATCTTGTACATAGCACTTTTCATGTACCTGTTCAATTTCTATCTACTGATAGAAAAATTGTGTATGAATCTACTTCTCATACGATTGGTAGTCCTTTTTATTCTTCTAAAGAAGAACATCTGAATGAACTTTATCAAGAAAACGCTCCTTGTAATTTTCCAATTTTCAAAGGGAATAAATATCTTGAGAATTTCATTAGCATCCATATAACAGATCATGAACATATAAAAGGAACGATTATAATCGGCCCTACTGCCTATCCAAAAGTATCAGATGAAATGGCTATTAAACTTATGAAATATTTCAACTGTCATAATAAAATGCAGCAAGGAGTAGAGTACTATCAATTTCTACCTGAGATTAAAAAAAGTACGCTAATTGATATAAGTATTTGGTTACATTACGTCATTTTCAATGAAAAATTAAATCGCGATATTGTTTGGGAAAAAAATAAATTGCTCGAAGATGTTTCTTATAAAATCGTAAATCCTGATCTATATATTTCAAAACGTCGCCGGCATGATCCGCAAAATTATGACATATCATTGGAACGTAAATTTTTTTCAGCCATTAAAGAAGGCAATAAAGAAAAAGTCATACAATATGCGTATTCCTTCCCACAAGAAGATGCTGCAATTTCATCCAAAGGAGATCAACTTAGAAACCAAAAAAATAACGGTATTATCGCAATTACACTAGCTGTTCGATATGCGATAGATGGTAATCTTCCATCAGACATTGCTTTTTCACTTGGTACTTTATATATCCAAACGATTGAAAAGCTAGATAACATGTATTCCGTAAATAGATTAATTGAAGATGCATTATGTACTTTTGCAGAACGGGTGAAAGAATATAGTGATCAAGCATATTCTAATTCCATTACTACATGCCTAAATCATATTCACAAACATATTTACGATGAAATAACTCTCAATGACCTTGCTAACCTTTTACATATTTCCCCTACTTATTTATCAAAGTTATTTAAAAAAGAAGTGGGAATTCCTTTAAGTGAATACATCCAGAGGGAACGCGTAGAAGAAGCAAAAAAATTATTAACATTAACGACTTATCCACTATCAGATATTTGTGCCTGGCTTAATTTTAATGACCAAAGTTATTTCACAAGAGTCTTCAAAAAAATTACTAGTATGACTCCTAGACAATATCGTGAAAATCATACCGTTATATAAAAACGCTTTCTTAAATGAAGGTGAGATAGTTGTCATACTAGCTCACCTTCCTCAAGCCGATTTATTGTCCTTCATCCACACTTATCTTAATAAAGTTTTAATCCTCTTCAAAAAAGTACAAGAATGACAAATAAATTACTATAAATAAGTTAATGAATTTGATAATTTTTTAGTACTAAGCAAATTCGGCTCCAAATCATCCATCATTGTTTCGTTCTATACATAAGTTGCTTACGCAATTATAAGTAACGACTACTTCCATAGTGATTAACCTTTCTATATAGAAAATATATTGTTAGGAGAATAGAAAGCATGAGTAGTACAAATATATCAAAATCGCCTCAAATGACTATTACGTCTAAACAATCTGCTGACATAAAAGAATCGCGAAAAGTATCGCCATACGATGATAGAGAAAGAATTGAAGACACTTTATTACGCTCATTCATTTCAGAAAAAGAAATATTGCTAACTTATTATAAAGATGGTTATTTCCCTACAAGTTATATGACTGTAATTGAATTAAACCCTTTGAAACGTTCTTTAATATGCATAGATGCCTTTGACCGCAAACATACTTTTAGTTTAATCGATATAATCGATGCGCGTTAATTATTTCTATAAAACAAAAATAGCCATTCACCTCATAAAAATTAGGTAAATGGCTATTTTATTTTCTCACAGCTTCACTTATTATTTCGCACTTACAATCTTATAATAAGAACGAACTGTTAAGAAGTAATATCCAATATAAATGACGCCGTATACTCCAATACTAATTAGAAGCGGAATCATAATTTCAAATGGTAATATATTTGCTAAACCTTTTAGTGCAAATAAGCTGTGCAGAATTCCGATTACTAACGGAATAGCGAAGATAAAGCTCACTTGTTTTGCGATAGCCTTCTTCATCTCTTGCTTCGTTACACCAACTTTATGAAGGACAACGTAACGATCACGGTCAGCACTTGCTTCTGTAAGCTGCTTAAAGTAAATGATTGAGCCTGTCGCTAATAGGAAGACTAATCCTAAAAATAGTCCAATGAACATCATTAAGCCTGTCGTTTCAAGCCCCATTTGGAATCCTGTATAGAAATCATTAAATGGTTTTAAAACTTCTGATTCACCAGCTGGCATAACGCTTGCTAATTTCGCTGTTAACTCTTTACTATTCCGCTCACCTTTTACATCAATATTTTTTACAATACGCGTTTCGTTTACTTGTTTCGCTTGCTCATATGTTTGATCCGGAACGATTACAAATAGTTCATTTAAGTTTGTAACACTTCTACTATTTACACCTTTAATTGTTAACTCTTTTGATTCATTTCCAACAGGGAATACAGCTGTATTTCCTGTGTAAAGAGGACCAAAATCAAGATTTTCAATATATAAGCTATCATATACAAAAGCTTCATTCGCACTTAAATTTACAGGTTCTACATCTAAATGTTTCGCAAGTGCATTAAAGTTTGATTGAGAAATAAGCTCGTACTGCTTCGTAATATTGTAGTGCGTGTTCAGAACTTGATCCGCTCTTTCACCTTTAAATGTTCCTTTCACAGGAATCATTTCAACATCTGCTTCATATGTCATTGGATGATTATTCTTCTCTCCAGCAAGTATTTCATTTACTTTTTTATCTAATGCTTCATCTTTTTTCTCATAAGAATAACTATATGGTGCAGCCACTTTTGATTGCGTGAATGTATTGTAATACATCGTAACTGACGTACCAACCGCCGTTAATGTTACTGCACTTAAAATAGCAATTGTCGCAAGTGATTTTGCATTTCCTTTAATGCGATATAGTAACTGTGATGTCGTTACCATATTCATACCGTTATAAAACGCTGACTTATTATTTCTTGCACGTTTTAATACAAATACTGTGAAGAACATGAATAATAAATAAGTTCCTGCTACTGTCGCTAATAAAATGTATAATGCGACGACCATAAAGTCTGCATACATAACTGCTTTCATGTACATTAACGCTAAGAAATAACCTGAACCGATTAAGAAAACTGAAATTAATGCCATAATGACAGAGCCTTTTGGCATTGCTTCTCCTTCACGTTCTGCGCGGAAAAGTTCAATTAACTTAAAGCGATAAATTAAACGATATCCTTGAAGTGATGTATATAAAATAATCACAAAGAAAATAATTGCTGTATCAATAACGGCAGCCATCGGTACTTCAAAATGAACATTTAAGTTTAATCCCATCATGCTTACTAGCAGTTCAAGGAATAATTTTGAAAGGACACTACCAATCGCAATCCCGATAATTAAAGACATTAATCCCATTAACATATTTTCATAAAAGAGCATTTTACCAATCTGTTTTTTACGAATACCTAATAAGGAATATAGTCCAACTTCTTTTTTACGTTTTCTTGTAAAGAATCCGTTCGAATATATAATAAACACCGCTACGAATATAATTAGCATGACACTAGAAACTTGGAACGCTCCACTAATTTTTTTAGAAGCTTCCGCTGCTTTTTCCATTTGTGAATTATATTGCAGTGCTTTAAATGTAAAGTAAATAACGATACTAAAAATCATAGATGCAAAATATACAAAGTAGTCTTTAAAATTCCGCTGTATGTTGCGGAGGGCAATGCTAGATAAGGTCATCAGCCATACCTCCGGAAATAGCAGACATTACGTCAACGACTTGTTGGAAGAATTGTTTACGCGTTAATTCACCGCGGTGCAATTCTTTATATAACTCACCATCTTTAATGAAAATAACTCGTTTACAGTAACTTGCCGCAAATGCATCGTGCGTTACCATTAAAATTGTAGAGTTATCATATTCATTTAGCGACTTCATACTTTCAAGTAAATCTGTTGCTGATTTAGAATCAAGTGCTCCAGTCGGCTCATCCCCGAAAATCATACTTGGATTTGTAACAATCGCACGTGATGCTGCACAGCGCTGTTTCTGCCCACCAGATACTTGATATGGGAACTGACTTAAAATATGATCAATACCAAATTTCTTTGAGATTTCAAGAACGCGGCGATCGATTTCATTTGCTTTCACCTTTGATAACGCAAGAGGTAACGCAATATTCTCTTTCACCGTTAACGTATCTAATAAGTTATAATCTTGGAAAATGAACCCTAAATGATCGCGGCGGAATAACGCTAACTTATCATCATTCATTTTCACGATATCTTTTCCATCAATTAAAATCTCACCGTTCGTCGCATTATCAATTGTAGAAAGAACGTTTAGTAAAGTCGTCTTACCCGAACCAGAAGGTCCCATAATTCCAACGAACTCACCTTCTTTTACTTGTAAGTTAATACCTTTTAACGCTGCAAATTTATTACCACCCGTGTCATACACTTTTTCAATATTTTTTGCTTCTAACACTGTTTTCATCTCGACATCCCTCATTTCATCTATTCTCTATTTTCACTATATACATTCTCTACTCTTGCCACTATCGATGTTTCTTACACAAACATGACAGTTATGTAAGCCCGGTGAGCAAAGAAATCAAAATTTAACCTAATGAATCAAAGTACTTTGTTACTATAACATTGGGATATCATGCCATCCATTCATTCTCCTTACAGGAACATTACAATTTTGTAAGGTAAAAAATGCACCCTACAAAGTTGTGCATGAAATGTCGGATGGGGCTATTTTTTTCCTGCTATTCTATTTAACAAGGAGGTCATGGTTATGGATTCACTTAAAAACATGAACGCTGCAATGCAGTATATTGAAGACAACCTTACACATGAAATTGATTTTAAAGAAGTCGCAAAAATAGCTTATTGCTCCGAATATCATTTCAAAAGAATGTTTTCTTTCCTAGCTGGCATATCACTATCAGAATATATTCGCTGTAGACGTCTTACTCTCGCTGCTTTTGAACTAAAAAATAGCGATACAAAAGTGATTGATGTCGCTATAAAATATGGCTACAATTCACCAGATTCATTCTCTCGTGCCTTTCAAAATTTGCAAGGGATAACACCTTCAGAGGCCCGAAGTAGTAGTCATTCTTTAAAAGCCTATTCACCAATGACCTTCCAATTATCCATTCAAGGAGGAAATGAAATGAACTATCGAATTGAAGAAAAAGACTCATTTCAAATTATAGGTATTACAAAACGAGTACCAATCGTTTTTAACGGTGTAAATGAAGAAATTGCTTCTATGTGGAAAAGTTTAAATCCAGAGGCTATTCAAACATTAAAGTCCCTTTCAAACATGGAACCTACTGGAATCATTAGTGCTTCTACTAACTTTTCTGAAGGAAGAATGGAGGAAAAAGGCGAACTCGATCACTACATTGGAGTAGCCACAACGAAAGATTGCCCAGAGCAATTCGCGCAACTTGAAGTCGCAACTTCAACGTGGGCTATATTTGAAGCTGTCGGTCCATTTCCTGAAACATTACAAAATGTATGGGGACGCATTTATTCCGAATGGTTCCCTTCCTCGAACTATGAACTAGCAGAAGGACCAGAAATATTGTGGAATGAACAGAAAGATATATCTTCTTCAAACTTTAAAAGTGAAATTTGGATACCAGTTTTGAAGAAGTTATAAAAAAAAGCTACTTTTCCATGAAAGGAAAAGCAGCTTTTTTACATTTTTAGTTCTTTTTTATAAACAACATAGGAATATCCCATCGTACCAACAACCAATACAGCAACTACACTTAACAAACTAATCATTTTCCACATTCCCGGTAGAAACGCCGAAATCATAATTACAATACCGCCAATCATCATAATCTTTGATCCTAACCGATGTGTTTTTCTCCACACTTCCTCACTACTTAACGTCCACGGTGTTTTAATACCTATGAAGAAATTTGGTTTACATTGCTGCATATAATTGCCTAGTACAACAAAGAAGATACCGACAATTATGTTCACAACAATTCCAATTGGAACGTTATATCCTAAAGCATTTGCTAGTGTCATCATATTAATAGTAAATAAGAAAAATAAAATTGCTCCATTTATCCTTCCAAGTGCTTTAGGAAATTTTTTATAGTTATCGTACTTCGGATCTATCTTAGGTAATACAGTCACTACTGCATATATAAAAACCATAATTGCTACATCAAAAATCATCATTCCCATTTTTGACATATGCCCATCTACTTCGCCATCAATGTTCCAATGACTCGGAACTTCTCCCGGTAAATAAGGCCACGCGATACTCCATGCAATAATCGTTAAAGCAATTAACAGTAACGGAAATATGTGCTTTCTCATTTCCCCTCTTCCCCCTTATTCGTAAACGTAAACACCCAAGTCAATAAATCTTGAAAGACAGTTGTGTTTAAAGAGTACATAACGAATTGACCTTTCTTTTCATCTTGAATAAGTTCAGCATTTTTAAGTGCGTTTAAGTGGTGTGAAATACTTGGTTTTGTCATATTGAAATGTTCAGCGATCTCACCAGCGGTTAGATCACCTTCTTTTAATAAGTCTAAAATTTTTCGCCTTGTTGGATCTGCTAATGCTTTGAATGCTTGATTCAATGTCTTTCTTCCTTTCTATAATTAGACATTTAGATATTTATCTAAATGTTAAACCAATTACCGTTATTTGTAAATTGTATCCAGCGCCCTTTTTACTTTTTACGCTTTTGCCCTATACTGTTTATTAGCTTATCTTTCAACATAATGAAAAGACTTGAAACACATGATACACTATATCTACAATTGTTTTTTTAGGAGGAATATACATATGTACAAAATTTTAATCGTTGAAGACGATCCAAATATTTCATCATTACTACAATCTCACATTCAAAAGTACGGTTACGACGCTGTTGTTACTGAAAACTTTGATGATATTATGGAATCGTTTAATGCAGTGAAACCACATCTTGTTTTACTTGATGTAAACTTACCGAAATTCGATGGATTCTACTGGTGCCGTCAAATTCGTCATGAATCTACTTGTCCAATTATTTTCATTTCAGCGCGTGCAGGTGAGATGGAACAAATTATGGCGATTGAAAGCGGTGCAGATGATTATATTACAAAACCGTTCCACTACGACGTTGTAATGGCGAAAATTAAAGGTCAATTACGTCGTATTTACGGTGATTATGCCCCAAATATTTCTGAACGTATCGTTGAAGTAGAAGGTTTAAAACTATTCCCAGAACGTCCAGAAATTCATTTTGGATCTGAGCAAGTTCTTTTAACGAAGAAAGAAGCTATTTTAGCAGAAATGTTATTATCTAAATTCCCTCGTACGGCGAGCCGTGAAGATTTACTAGCTGCTCTATGGGATGACGAGAGCTTCGTTGAAGAAAACACATTAAACGTAAACATTACGCGTCTTCGTAAAAAGTTCAATGAGCTTGGTATTGAAAATGCTATTGAAACAGTGCGCGGACTTGGGTATCGTTTTAACGCAACTTGGAGTGAATAAGCATGAAGCTATTTTTACGTGATCATTTTGCATTTTTTCTACTGTACGTATTAAATTTCGGTATCATCTTCGTTCTTTATGATGCAGTAGATGGATTTCAAAATAATAAATTTTACTTCGTCGTTTTAAGTTTATATTTATTCATTTGTTTCCTTGCTTATCGTTACGTTCGCAATCGTAGAATGTACCATAGATTAAGTGAGCAACCAGAGAAAATGGAAGATGCATTCATTGAAAGAGCAACTGCTCCGATGCCCCACGGCGTAAATGAACTCGTGCGTACGCAGTATCGTCTCTTCCAAAAAGAACTACAATCGTATGAAGTAAAACAACAAGAACATCAATTATTCATTAACCACTGGGTGCATCAAATGAAGACACCTGTTTCTGTTATGCAGCTTATGGTGCTCGAAATGGAAGATGAACATTTGATTCCAAAATTCAAAAAAGAATTAGAACGATTAAATCAAGGGCTTGATATGGCTTTATATATGGCAAGATTAAATAACTTCCATGAAGATTTCCATGTCGAGACGATTTCATTAAAAGATACAGTAACGAAAAATATTAACGGATTAAAAGAACTATTTATTCGTAATGGCGTTTTCCCTGTTTTAGAAGTCCATTCTGATTTAAAAGTCGCTTCTGATGCGAAATGGCTAAAATTTATCATCTATCAGTTAATGACAAATGCTGTTCGTTACTCTGGTGAGCGCGGAAAGAAAGTGTTCTTATCTGCTTACCGAAACGGAAAAGATATTATTTTAGAAGTTCGTGATGAGGGTGTTGGTATTCCGCAAGAAGATATTCGAAGAGTATTTGAACCGTTTTACACTGGAAAAAACGGCCGTACATTCGGAGAATCTACTGGTATGGGACTTTATATTGTAAGTAAAATTTGTGATTATTTAGGTCACTCTGTCAAACTTGATTCTGAAGTTGGTAAAGGAACGACGATTAAAATCATCTTCCACAACGCTGCAAATAATCAAGCAGAACATACGGAGAAGGTGACCGAAGCATGATCGTAACATATGCTAGCAAAATGTATGAGAACTTACTCTCATACATTTTTTGCAATAAAACTACTTATTTGCCTTCTAGCAGGAGGTATGTATTATGACCTTTTGGCAGTTTGCCTTTAAAAATGTAACACGTAATTCCAGAGCTTATTTTGCTTATTTCGTAAGCAGCTCGTTTTCCATCGCTGTTTTCTTTTCATTCGCTGTTTATTTATTTCATCCGAAATTACAAGATTTCAGTATGAGCTCTGAAATTTCAGGATTAATGATTTTTTCAGAAGTTGTCATTGTCTTATTCTCTTTCTTCTTTCTTATGTATTCAATTGGATCGTTTTTAAAAGTTCGTAAAAAACAATTTGGTGTGTTAACCGTTTTAGGTATATCAAAAAAGCAATTACACCGACTCATTTTCACTGAAAATATGTTAATTGGTATTTTGTCTATCTTTTTCGGTATGCAGTTTGGACTTGTCTTTTCGCAATTTTTCTTATTAGTAACAGCGAAAATTACACATCTACCAGGGACATATTTATATCCCCCTACGAATGCTTTCATTTTAACAACGATTGTGTTTCTTGGTCTCTTTATCGCTGTATCTTCATTTACACCCATGCTAATTCGTACGAAAAAGACGGTAAACCTATTAAAAACGAATGGTAGGAAACAAAAGGAAAGAAAACCATCCATATTTATCTCTCTATTTGGTGCTATCTGTTTATTAGGTGGTTATATTTTAGCGGCAAACCCTAAATATTTCTTCTCAATAAACACGCAAGTAGGCGTTATCTATATGGTTTCAAGTGTTTTTGTGATTCCAGCACTTGTTACAATTGGGACATATTTTTTCTTTTCTCAAATTAGTTTCTTACTTATTTATATTTTAAAGAAAAGAAGAAAGTTTTATATGAAACGAATTAATATGCTTTGGATTTCGGATTTAGCAAGTCGTATTCGAACGAATATCAATATGCTTTTTATTGTAGCGATGCTATCTACAATTGCTTTCACAATGATCACTTTCCTATATGGAGTCGGAAAGTTTACAAAGCTAGATGTTGCGAGAACTTCACCTTTTCCATTTTCTTATTTTTCATATGACGCAAATCCTTTTGTTAACAAGCATTTAACTTGGCTTGAACAGCAGTTACAAAAAGAAAATTTCTCTTATAAAAAGATCAAAACTGATTTATATGAAACACCATTGAAAGAAGATGAAGGTATAACGACTTACAATGACATTTATGCAATGAAACAAAGTGACTATAATAAACTTGCCGTTTCCCTGCGAATGAAACAACTATTCATGAGTGATAACGAAGCATATGTCTTAACAGGTAGCGCTTATGTCACCTTATTCAGCGAGTTTGAGCCAAGCTACAATAGAAAGTCCATTACACTTTCTAGCACAAATACGACATTACAAGTAAAAGGCTATGAACAAGTAGGGGCCATTCCCTCCGACTTTTCATATCAAACTTTAATTTTACCTGACACTGTTGTAAACAACTTACCAAATACAACAAAGCATGTATCAGCGTACAATTATAACGTACAAAACTGGGAAAAGACGTATGAAATTGCTGATAATTTTATGAAAAAAATACAAAGAGATCGACAGGAATTCCAATACGAAGGACCCCTTATACGATCCTATGAATCAGCAGGTTCATTATATAGAATCACATCAGGAAGTGCCGCATATTTCCTAATCGGGACTTTCCTAGGAGTCATTTTCTTTATTGGAGCAGGTAGCGTTCTTTACTTCAGAATGTATACTGATTTAACGAACGAGCAAGAAAAGTATGTAACGATTTCTAAAATTGGTGTAACAGATGCAGAGATGAAACGATCTGCAACCATCCAACTTAGCATTTTATTTTTCATTCCGTACATTATGGCATCCATTCATACAATGTTTGCAACGAAAATGCTACAAGATGTAATTGGTTTATCTTTGTTCAAAGAAGTTTCAGCCGTTCTTATTATTTTTGGATTCGTTGAAATTGTATTTTTCTTCTTCATTCGTTCGCTTTACATGCAAAAATTATCACAATATACTAATACACATTAAAAAAGTTATTACATGAGAAGGTGGGATCTCTTCCCTCCTTTTCATGCTCATTATATTAGGAGGTTTAGGTGAATGACATTTTGGCAGTTTGCCTTTAAAAACGTCTCGCGGAACGCCAGAGCTTATTTCGCCTATTTTGTAAGCAGTGCGTTTTCCATTGCTATTTTTTTCTCGTTTGCAGTTTATTTATTTCATCCTAAATTGCATATGACAGACTTAAATACTGCTCTGAACATATTAATGACAATTTCAGAAGTTGTCATTGTATTCTTTTCATTTTTCTTTTTACTATATTCAATCGGTACTTTCTTAAAAGTACGAAAAAAGCAATTTGGGATTTTAACAGTACTTGGCATCTCTCAAAAACAATTAAAACGACTCATATTTATAGAAAATATGTTAATTGGTGGTCTTTCTATATTTTTTGGCATTCAACTTGGACTTGTCTTTTCACAGTTCTTTTTATTAGTTACCGCCAAGATTACACATGTACCTGGTTTATATTTATATTGGCCGACAGGTGCCATTATTTTAACTATCATTATCTTTCTTGGACTCTTTATTCTCGTATCATCTTTTACACCGATGCTCATTCGTACGAGAAAAGCTGTACGTCTTTTAAAAGAAGGAACAAAACAAAAAGAAAGAAAAGCATCTGTGCTCATCTCTCTATTTGGTGCGATATGTTTAATATCTGGATATACGTTAGCCGCAAATCCATTATATTTTCTGTCGCTAGGTGACATCATTGGGCTTTTATATGCCGTCTCTAGTATATTTGTCATCCCATCGTTTATTGCAGCTGGAACATATTTTTTCTTCTCGCAAATTAGCTTTTTACTCATTCGTATATTAAAAGCTCGAAGAACGTTTTATATGAAACGGATTAATATGCTTTGGATTTCGGATTTAGCATCACGTATTCGAACGAATATTAATATGCTCTTTATTGTGGCGATGCTATCAACGCTCGCTTTTACAATGATTACATTCCTATATGGTTTTGGGAAGTTCACAAAGTTTAATGAAATAAGGAAAAATCCTTTTCCATTTACTTATTTATCACATACTGAAAACACGTTAGGTGATGAACATTTAAACTGGTTAGAACAAAAATTTAATGAAGAACAATTTACTTATGAAAAATTTAAAACGGATATATACGAAGTATCTTTAGCTGAAGATAACACGCAGGTCTATCATGTAATGAAACAAAGTGACTATAATGTACTCGCCAATGCATTAAACTTAGATCCACTCATCGTAAAGAATAATGAATCTTATATTCTTATGAAAGAAATAGATGATCATTTCATTGGAACATTTTATGATAAAGAAAAAAGAGATAGTCTTACACTTACTCAAAACTCTTTACATTTGAAAGTGAAGGATTATAAAAGTACTAGTCCGTTCCCAAACTGGTTAGTACCGAAGTTACTCATTATATCTGATGAAAATGTAGAAGCCTTATCAACTATTTCCAAACAAATGAGTGTATATAGCTTCAAAGTGCCGAATTGGGAAAAGGCATATAATATCGGTGCTGCATTTATAACAAAAATCAGTAACGACAATGCAGCGATTCAAGCAGAACATGCACCATTCCATGCAAGTGAAGCAAGTAACTCTCTATACAAAACGAAACTAAATGTCGCTTCATTTTTCTTGATTGGAACTTTCCTTGGTGTTATTTTCTTTATTGGTGCTGGTAGTGTTCTTTACTTCCGTATGTATACTGACTTAACAAACGAGCAAGAAAAATATGTAACGATTACAAAAATTGGTTTAACAGAAGACGAAATGAAGCGATCTGCTACCATTCAACTCGCTATTTTATTCTTTGTCCCTTACATTATGGCATCCATCCATACGATGTTCGCGACAAAGATGTTACAAGAAATTTTAAATCTCTCGTTCTTCGCTGAGATTACAGTCGTACTTATGATTTTTGGAACGGTTGAAATTCTATTTTTCCTTTTAATTCGTTCCTTTTATATGCAAAAATTATCACAACACATTAAGTTTTAACAGATAGAAAGGTGATTACTATGGAAGAAGTATTACACATAAAAAACGTCTCAAAAGTGTATGAGGGAAAAGTCCCTCATACAGCTTTAAAAAATATAAATTTGCACGTAGATAAAGGTGAATTCGTTGCAATTATGGGGCCATCTGGAAGTGGTAAATCTACGTTTTTAAACGTTATTTCTACAATTGATTCGCCTACTTCTGGGGAAGTCGTAATTAACGGGAAGCGACCGCACACATTTCGTAGAGAAAAATTAGCTATTTTCCGTCGCCAAGAGTTAGGATTTGTTTTTCAAAACTTTAACTTACTCGATACGTTAACGATTGGAGAAAATATCGTATTACCTTTAACGTTAGACAATGTTCCTTTAAAAGAGATGGACAAAAAACTCGATAGCATCTCAACCAAACTAGGAATTGATCATATTTTAAATAAACGTATTTTTGAAGTTTCAGGAGGACAAGCACAGCGTACTGCTGTAGCACGCGCCGTTATTCATCATCCTTCTCTCTTACTAGCTGATGAACCGACAGGGAACCTAGACTCGAAAGCAGCTATTGATGTAATGGAGTTATTTACAAAGTTAAACAAAGAAGAAGATGCAACGATTTTAATGGTTACGCATGATCCATTTGCAGCCAGTTATTGTAACCGCGTCATTTTCATTAAAGACGGCGAGCTTTATAACGAATTGCACCGCGGGCTATATCGCGAGAAGTTTTATCAAGAAATATTAGATGTTTTAGCGTTATTAGGAGGAAGACGTGGATGACATTTTGGCAATTCGCATTTAAAAATGTCTCGCGTAATTCGAAAGCATATTTCGCTTATTTTGTAAGTAGTGCTTTTTCTATAATGGTTTTCTTTTCGTTTACCGTATACGCGTATCATCCGCGCTTACAAAGTGTACAAAGCTTTCAAGAACGTGATCCTCTAATGAACTTAGCTAGTACAGCACAGCTTGTGATCGTTATGTTCTCGTTCTTCTTTCTCTTATATTCAATTGGAACTTTTTTAAATGTTCGTAAGCAGCAATTTGGGATACTCACGATTCTCGGTATCTCACAGAGACAATTAAAAAGACTTTTATTTACTGAAAACATGATAATCGGGATATTATCTATCTTTATCGGCATTCAAGGTGGTCTTGTATTTTCTAACTTTTTCTTATTAGTCACTTCGAAATTAACAAGTGCGAAAGGCCTTTATTTATATTGGCCAACAGAAGCGATTATCGTTACAACCGTAACGTTTATCATTTTATTTTTAATTGTTTCTACGTTTACACCAATGTTTATTCGTACTCGAAAAACAACGCAGCTTATTAAGGGAGTTAAAAAAGAGAAGAGCGAAAAAAAACCATCTATACTCATTTCGCTATTTGCTTTAACTTGTTTAGGCCTATGCTATTATATCGCCGGTTATCCACAAGGCTATGTAACTGAAAAAAATGTCCAAAATGGATCCGTATTCTTAATTATGCTATCTATTTTACCGCTCGTAGTAGTCGGGACATATTTATTCTTTTCACAAACATTTCTTCTCTTTATCTATATTTTAAAGAAACGAAGAAAGTTTTATTTGAAACAAATAAATATGTTATGGATTTCAGATTTAGTTTCTCGTACCCGCAGTAATATTAATGTACTCTTTATCGTTTCTATGCTATCTGCACTTGCCTTTACAATTATTATCGGGTTATTTGCAGCAAACAACCATACGAAAGCATCCATACTAGAACGATATCCAATACCCTTCACCTATACATCAGAAGGTGCTAATGCATTTGAACAAAAGCATATTACTACGATTGAAACTGAACTTACAAATGCTAATTTTCAATATAACAAATATAAGTTTACCGTTTTAAAAGATACAACTTCAAAAGAGTCAATTGCCATTATGAAAATGAGTGATTATAACGCAATTGCAAAGCAATTAAACAGACCAGAAATCACTCTCGATTCTACACAAGTTTATAGTATTTCTCGCTATTCACCAGCACTACTAAATCTCGTGTCTAACCCATTTGCGAAGCAGGACACGCTTACACTTGGTTCTAATAAAAAAGAATTTCAAATTAAAGGTTTTATTAATAAAGGAATCGCGCCACCCTTTACATTACCTCATTTAATTGTGATGCAAGATGAAGTAATTGAAAATATGATTCCTCATATTGAAACCATTACAGTTTATAACTACTTCGTAGAAAATTGGGAAAATGCAATTATCCCAACAAAGAACATATTAAAAAGCTTAGATCACGATTCAAAAACCTTGTATGAAACACATAAGGATGAAGAAAATTTCAGCCAGCTATTTCATATTGATACAGCTACGGATGAACTCCTTCACAGTAAGGAAAATGCAGTAGCTCGATTCTTTATCTGGGCATTTCTCGGCTTTATTTTCTTTATCGGTGCGGCTAGTGTTTTATACTTCCGTATGTATAACGACTTAACGACTGAAAAACAAAAATACATTACGATTACAAAGCTTGGATTAACTGAGTCAGAAATGTTTCGCTCCGCAACGATTCAATTAGGAATTTTATTTTTCGTCCCTTACATCGTTGCTGGTGTTCACACGTTATTTGCAGTTAAGTTTTTACAAAGCATGTTCGCTTTTTCTTTACTAAAAGAGTTATTAATTGTACTCACCTTTTTCGGGATTATCGAGATTATTTTCTTCTTCTTAATCCGTTCTCTGTACATTAATAAATTATCACAACACATAAAAATATGAATAAAATGGCCTTGTGCAATACGCACAAGGCCATTTTCAATAGTTTTTAATTAGCAGCAATATCCACCATAGCCGCCGCCGTAACCACCATAACCACAAGAACCGCCACCGCCGAAGCAGCTAGCACCGATGATGATTAATAAAATAAACAATACGATTAGAAGCGCAAAACCGCCGCCGCACCCATGTCTGCGGTTACAATCATCATGTCTGTGTTCACACTTTTCGCTCATTACTCTATTCCTCCTTTAGTATCATTCATAACAAGTTCACCTTGCTCTAAATGAGGGGATTCCATTTATAGTATGTTTTCAGGGCGAATAGGAAGCTTGGCTTACTTAAAAACGGGCTTGTTTTGGCAATTGGGCTTCATCAAAAAAAAGATACCTATTGAGGTATCTTTTAAAGAAACATATTCAACATAAGGGCAAAACCGAATGCAATAAATGATAACAATGTCTCCAGCACCGTCCACGTTTTAAACGTTTCTTTTACTGTCAAACCTAAATACTCTTTTACAAGCCAGAACCCTGCATCATTTACGTGAGAAAACATTAATGAACCTGCTCCGGTTGCAATAACAAGTAACTCTAAATTCACACCAGACATGTGCTGAATAACTGGTGATACAATTCCTGCTGCTGTCGTTAATGCTACTGTCGCTGAACCTGTTGCAATTCGGATTAATCCAGCTACCATGAAAGCTAATACGATTGGTGATAACGATATATGTTCTGCCATTTGTGCAATCGCTGTTCCAACGCCGCTTTCAATTAATATTTGTTTAAATCCACCGCCTGCACCGATAATTAAAATAATAGAACCGACCGGTAATAAACTATCGTCTGTTAATTTTTTAATCATCTTTTTATTAATACCTTGTCTCATGCCAAGTAAATAAAACGCTGCAAAACATGAAATGAGTAAAGCGATTACTGGACTTCCTATAAAAACTAAAAATTCAGTCATCTTTTCCGGTAATGAAATATACGGTGCAACGACTGATAAAATCATCAATACAACTGGTAATAAAATAATAAAGAATGAAACTTTACGACTCGGTAAATCAGTTGAGACAGTCGTAACTCGAATAAGCTCTGGTTCATTTTCAGGTATAACTCTTTTATGTACCCACTTTGCAAATACTGGTCCTGCAATAATAGCTGTTGGTAACGCGATAATTAATGAATATAAAAGTACCTTTCCTAAGTTCGCGTGATAAATACCGATTGCTGTCATCGCCCCTGGATGTGGTGGCACGAGCCCGTGAACAATAGATAATCCCGCAATAACAGGTAAGGCAATTAATAAGATGTTTTGCTTCGTCGTTTTTCGAATCGAGATAACGAGTGGTAATAAAATGACGATTCCCACTTCAAAAAATACTGGAATCCCTATAACAAATCCTGCAAATAACATAGCCCAAGGTAGTTTCTTCACACCGAAAAATCGAATAAAGAAATCTGCCACTTGCATGCCGGCCCCTGAATCGGACATCATTTTCCCTAAAATTGTTCCAAGGGCTAAAATGCCAACTAAATGCCCTAGTACACTACCAACACCAGTTTCATAGGCAGTTACTATTTTCGTTAAATTCAGTCCAGACATAATAGCTAAAAATAAACTCGCAACTGTTAAACTAATAAATGCATGCCATTTCCACCATGATACCCCTAAAATAACAATCGCGATTGCAAGTAACGTGACGATTAATAAGTATATATCCATCTCTCATTCCCCTTACTTTATAAAAAAAGAGGGAAAATCCCCTCTTTTTTATACGTCATAATTCACTACATAATGCTGCATTTCTGTATTGTAGTAGCCTTCGCTATATTCAATTACTTCGCCAACTTCATCGTAAGAATAGCGCATTCGTTTTAACAACGCTGTGCCCTCTTTTTCACCTAACGATTCTGCAACGAAACTAGGTGCCAGTCCAACAGCGAATTCATCTCTGAAGTTTTCTAAATGTATACCTCGGTCTTCAACTAAATCGTAAAGCGATTGCAAGTCAAAGTCCGATAAATCAGTGCTTGCCATTCGTGCTGAGAAATAGTGCGTATAATGAATGTACGGTGCATCATTTAACGTATATAAACGTTCAATACGAAAACTCTCTTTACCGAATAATCGAAACGGCACTGTTCCTTCTTCATTCTGAACAACTTCTGCTTTTAGCAATTTCTTCTGTACTTTATAGCCTTCTTCCACTAACACTTCTGTAAATTTCTTACCCTTTGACAGCTTTGTCGCAGAAGTATTACGGATGACTTTCGTTCCTTTACCGCTTTTCTTTTCCAAATACCCTTCTTGAGCAAGTTCTTTAATCGCATTTCGTACTGTAATTTTGCTCACTTTGAACTCTTCTTCTAACTGTGGTTCGGAAGGAATATTCGTATGAATCGCATATACACCATGCAATATTCGATCACGAATAATATTTTTTATTTGTAAATATAATGGTCCTTTTTTCCTCGTTACGTTCACCTTTACACCCACTACCTTTCTACATCACCTACTGATGCCGTCATTACCCGAAGTATATCCTTCTCTGATGACATTGGCGTATCACCGACGATTGTATGTGCAAGCATTCCAGCTGCTGACGCAAATGAAACAGCTTTCTCTGGTGCAAACTCTTCTATCTCGCCATGAATAATCCCGCTCGTATAAGCATCTCCAGCACCTATTCTATCATATACAGAAAACGTAAGTGTTTTTGCAAAAGTGAACGCACCATCTTTACATATAAACCCGCGAAGCGAGTGTGTATTATCACTATTAATAGAGCGATGTGTACCAGCAATGGTAGCGATACGATATGTTTCAGCTACCTTTGGAATCAGATCAACAAGTTGTGCTTCTCGCTCCGTCTCTTTTGTTTGCATTCCTAGAACAAACATCGCATCCTTTTCGTTCATCATAACGATATCAGCAAGAGCTAACATTTCTTCATAATGCGGTTTCGCCTGCTCATATCCGTCTTCTCCCCAAAGAGATGGACGATAATTACAATCAAAAACGACAGTGCCTCCGTTTTCTTTCACTGCTTTCGCTAAAGATTTCATGTGACGACGCACCGTATCATTCATCGCAAGTGTAATCCCGCAAAAATGAACGATATCAATTTCCTTAGCAATTTCTTCAAATTGATACATCTCTTCACATGCCGTATTGAAACTACTTTCTAATCGATTTGAATATGTAACGCGGCTCGTACGTGCACCAAATCCATTTTCTAAAAAGTACATGCCGACATATTTACCGCCTCTTGAAACAAGTGATGTTTGCACACCTAACTTTTGAATATAAGATAATGCCGCATCTCCAACCGAATTTTCCGGTAAAGTTGAAATAAGAAGCCCTCCATGCCCTAGATGAGAAAGCGCAGCTGCAACGTTCACACCTGTACCAGAAAATGAGTATTTTAATGTATTTGCTTGCGACAACAATTCATATCCTGGTACTTGCAGGCGCATCATTACTTCACCGAACGCTGCAATTTTCTTACGCATATTGATCAACTAGCTTTTTCACGACTGCTAATAATTCGCGAACATCTTCTGTTTTCGTATTGCCAGTTTCTTTATCAATAATAGAAGAGTACACATGCGGAATAACTTGCTCTACATTTGCTTCAAGCGCAATACGTACAATTGTTTCAAAGTTTTCTTTATCGATTCCGCCCGTTGGCTCTAATGCGAATCCTTCTTCCGCACAAGCTTTCGCAACTGCGCGATATTCTTCTTCATGAGCTAGACCTTTCATTGGGAAGTATTTCAATGAATTTCCGCCCATATCACGTACAAGTGCGATCGCTGTTTTAATTGGAACGATTGCTTTTTCTTCTCCAGCAGCACTAATTGGACCAGTAGAAATATTTACGTAACCTACTTTTCCTGTTGGCGATACTAAACTATTAATCCAGCTATCTTTTCCGCCAAGATTTGCACGCGTTGCTCCAACTGAAGGGAACACTTGGTTAATATGGCTACCAGGATAATGCTTCGCAATTTCAGCTACAACTGCTGCTTGACGATTATCTCCTGCTCCTAGTCCGATTGATACAGCATCATCAATTTCTTTTCCGTATGCTTTCATCGCTGTAACAGCTTCTTCTACAGTTGGGTAATCTTTTGATAACACTCCTACTACTACATAACCTTCTGCTGCTTCAAAAATATCTTTCGCATTTTCGATATTGTTCGCTAATACATTTAATGCTACGCGGCCTTTATAAAAACGTTTTTGAATGTTTGTCATTTTAGTTTCCCCCTACAATTTCTCTCATTTTTTCTTCAATCACATGTATGTCATCACCTTGAAGTGGACGTGGATCGATATCAAAGAATCCTTGTCTTACTCCGTAATCACGTGTGTAAATTGCGATTTCCCCGTCGCGTAATGCAGTCACAACGTCTTTTGCCGATTTATTTAACTCTTTCTCGTTAATATGAATACGAGCTCTAAAGATTGCTCTTCCCGCTTCATCTTGAACAATCGTTACATTTATACCGTTTAATTCTTTTAGCGGCATAATTACTTGTAACAACTCTTTTTCTTGCTCACTCTTATCTTCTTTTACTCCGTACTCATCAAGCGCTTGAAGTAAGCCAAATGTTGTTTCTTTCCCAACTTTCATACTTCTTCCGATGCAATGCAATTGCACTTTCAGCCACTCAATATACTTTCTTTTACCGCCAACAATACCTGAAGTAGGTCCTTCAATTGCCTTTGAACCGCTATAAATGGCAAGGTCTGAATACTTCACATATTTTTGAATATCTTCTTCAGCTGCCGCATCGACGATAAGTGGGATGTTATTTCGCTGCGCTACTTCCCATGCTTCTTCAACAGAAATCATATTTTTTTGCACTGCATGATGGGATTTCACATAAAGAATCGCCGCTGTATTTTCACCAATTGCATCTTCAATATGCTCAGCTTTTCCTTCATTTGCGTAGCCAACTTCAACGAGCTTACCTCCGCCTAAATAAATCATCGTTTCAACAGGAGCACCGTATTGAACGTTATGACCTTTTAACATAATCACTTCGTTTTTCGCGATGACCTCTTGATGAAGTCTTTCACTTTTACGACGATTTCCTTCTGTAACGATACCAGCAATAGAAAGCGCAATTCCGCTCGATGCTGAGTTCACAACAACCGCTGCCTCTACATCTAGAATTCTCGCAATATGGTCTCCTGCTTTATCTACTAAATCAGCAATTTCCACATAATTTTGTCCACCATGTTTCATCGCATCCATAACTGTATCTGTCGGAGCGGATACACCTAAAATACTCATTCTACCGCTCGCATTAATTACTCTTTTTAATCCGTACTTAGCATTCAATGAATGACCCATTGATTACAACCCCTTTCGTATCAATCCTTTTTTCAGCAATGCGCTGATCCCCTTCTGAATCAATTAACGTAACCTTCTCATCTTTCACCGTAAATAAAGTTAAGTTTGCAATATCTCCTTCTTGAATACGACCAAGCTCTGGTTTCTTAAGCCATTCTGCTGCATTTTTCGTAACCGCATCAATTACTTCTTCTAGCGGATAACCTAAGTAAAGGAATTTCGAAAGAACGTGAGCCATACTATACACTGGACCGTGTATACGATTCTTCCGGTAAATATCTGTACTAATTGTATGAAAGGCAATATCGTGACGCTTCGCTGCTTCTGCTACTTTAAAAGAAAAACTAGCATTACCGTGACCAACATCTAAATGCACACCGCGATTCACTGCATCTAGTAAAACAGGTAGCGGTTTGCCTTCTTCATCAAATAAATTATTTTCTTTCCCGTTTAAGTAATGTGTAATGACATCATCTTTTTCTAAAAGAGGTACAACTTCCTCAATGCGAGGAGGCGCTGAACCGATATGTACCATAATCGGCAATGATGTTTCACGGGATAAAGAGCGCGCTACATGAAGTGGTTCAATTCCACTATCACAAACGACACTTTTACTCATTCTCGCTTTTAACCCAACGATTACATCTTTATACTTTTCTACTGCTTCTATTACTTTCTCTTTATCGATCCATTCCATATTGGATAATTCATCAATTCGTTTCAAACCGATGCGAGAAATATTTAAAAAGGCAAATAAATTCGTTTTCGCCTGTTCTCTACTTTTTACTAAATCTGCAATGCGATCAGCTCCGCAGCTACCCGCATCAACGATTGTCGTTACCCCTTGCTTAACGCCAATTTCATCCACCTCATCGCCATATGGATCAAACTCTGGAAAAGCATGAACGTGCAAATCAATCCAACCACTCGATACGTAAGTACCTGAGTAATCAAGAACCTTTCCACCCTCACCAGCACCAGCTTTCGTCACCTGTGCGATTTTATTATTTTCAATTACAATGTCAATCTCTTCCCCGTTCACACGTTTCACATTACGTAGTACGAATCGCTCTGTCATTGTACTTCCACCCTTTTCTATAAGAAGCCATAAGAATACGCTTACATTAAAGTTTCATTTTATATCTCTTTCACACGTTTAGCGTAACACAAAAAAAGAAAGAAGTAAATATAACGTTATAATGTTTAAAAGTGAAATAAAAGATACTCCTCAAAATGCTGATAGTACAGGAAATTATATCAACGATTTTTCGAATATATCTATCATAACTTACAATATATCAACGATTTTTCAATTATATCTATCGTAACTCAAAATATATCAACGATTAGGCAAGGAATATCGATTTACCGACAAAAAACACCAATCCCTTTCTTATATACGAAAAGGCTGCTCCAAAACGGAACAACCTCTTTCTCTATTCCTGAATCGTCACGATAACCCCGTCCATATTGTTCCCCGAAATTTCATACTGCTTATTTGCTGGAACGTTCACTTTCATATTCCCCGAAACTTTATAATAAGAAACCGTATATTTCTTACCTTCCACATCGGTTGTGATTTCTTTTTTCTCTTTCAAGAACTCTAAGTATTCCTCTAATGTAATTTTCTTTTTTTGCATAATTGCGCTATGAGGTAAGCCGACATAACGAATGTGCCACGGTTCATATTGAATGCCTGTAATATGACTTTTATTTTTCGGATAGCGTAACACAAAGCCGTGCTTCCATACGTTTTCTGCAACCCACTTACCTTCAGGAGCTTTCTCCATTTTCTTTTGCGTTGAACCAACGTCCAGTGATAATCCTAAATTATGTTCACTGTATCCTGCCGGGAGTGCATAATCCGATCCCATTTCTTTATATAATTTACTTTGTTCTTTAAAATCTCGATACCCACTACTCATTAAGAAATTCTGTACTCCGTCTTTTCCAGCTGCATCGACAACGTTCAAAAACTTTTTCACAACATCCTTTGATAAACGAAGATTTCTATCAAATATTACATAGCCTCTTACTAATTCACTACTATGATTTACATTTATAATATCGGACCTAATACTATCTTTTTTTACTGGGTAATCTTTGTTAACTAATAATAAATCCCCTTTATAAATTTCTTCTTTTGTAATCTCCACATTTTCCATATTGGCAGCCTTTACTGCACTATCTTTTCCATCAATTTTCACATCAATTTCCTTTTGAAATAACGGTGATATATAAACGCCTACACAGATTGTGCATGCTATAAAAAAAGAAATAAATACCCACTTTTTCATTTCTAGTTCCTCCTTAACGTAACTTACGTCTAGAATAGAAAAAACTATTAAAATAAAAAGTGGGGTAAAGTTTAAATTTTTATTAAATTGTTAAGTTCTTGTCTTTTGGCAATCGTACTTCAAACATTGTTCTAACTACATTACTTTCAGCAGAAATCGTACCGTTATGCTGCTCGACAATATTTTTTGCAATAAATAGTCCCAGGCCTGTCCCGCCACGGTTCTCCGTTCTCGATTTATCACCTGTATAAAACATATCAAATAGATACGGTAAATCTTCTTCTGGAATGCTATCTCCGTAATTCATAACTTGTACGACAACTTCTTCATTATCGATATACCCATTCATATCAACAAATTGCCCATCATATCCGTATCGAACGGCATTTGTTAACAAGTTTTCAAATACTCTAGCTAGCAATTTTCCATCACCGTTAATCGGCAAATGAGGATCCACATTCAATCTAGCTTCTAACTGATGTTTTTCTAATAACGGATACAATTCCTCATCTAGCTGTATAAGCAGCTCACTTATATCAATTGGCTTTTTATTTAGTTGTAACATGCCATAATTCATACGTGTAATTTCAAATAACTCATCGATTAAACTTTCCAACCTTTGCGATTTCGTATATGCAATCGTGGAAAAATGTTTAATTTGTTCTTTTGTTAAGTTCTCATCTTTAAGAATTAAATCTAAATATCCTAACACGGATGTTAATGGCGTTCTTAAATCATGAGCTAAATTCACAACGAGCTGATCTTTACTACTTTCCGCAAAGTCTCCTCTTTCCACAGCTTCTTTTAACTTTTCACTCGCAACATTTATTTCACGTGCGATATTTCCAAATTCATCATTTGATGAAATTGGAACTTCTTTTGTAAAATCTCCGTTCGCAAGATGATGAATCCCATTAGAAATTTCATCAAAGTATTTTAAATACGGTTTTGTTAAAAAGAAGAAAAAGATAATAGATAACGGAATAAAGAAAATTAAAAAGAAGTTAATGTCTCCAAATTCCCTTACCATTGACCGAAATTGCGCTAAAGGCTCTTCATAGCGCACCATCGTTTTATAATACAGCTGTAATCCTTTATAAATCATATAAGTTACAGTAGCTGCGAGCACCATACTTAACGCAAATAAGGTAATCATTTTAAATCGAAAGCTTTTCATCATGTTACCCATTGAAAGTATAACCTACCCCCCACACTGTTTTTATTAACTTATCTTTTCTTTTATCTTCCCCAAGTTTTTTCCTCAACGTACGAATATGTACCATAACTGTATTTCCACCTTCATAATAATCATCTGCCCATACGTGCTGAAAAATATTTTCCACATTGTACACTTTCTTCGGATGACTCGCTAATAAATATAAAATATCGAACTCTTTCGGTGTTAACTCAATTTGCTCTCCGTACACGTTCACTGTTCTTCGTTCAGGATCAATAATAACTCCGCCTACCTCTAAAGCAGACTTGCTCTCCGCTACTTTCGGTTGATTTAATGTAAGAAATCGGCGTAATTGTGCATTTACACGTGCGACTAATTCAATCGGCGTAAAAGGTTTCGTCATATAATCATCTGCACCTAATACAAGACCTGTCACCTTATCAAAGTCCGAAGTTTTCGCACTTAAGAAAATGATCGGCATATGATGCTTCGCGCGAATTTGACGCGTCACCTCATACCCATCCATTTTCGGCATCATAATATCTAAAACCACTAAGTCGATTGGCTGCGTTTCAATAATATGAACTGCCTCTTCCCCGTCCGCTGCCTTCACAACATGGTACCCTTCTTTTTCTAAATGTATCTCAATTAAATCAGCAATTTCTGCCTCATCATCCGCTATTAAAATTGAAATGCGCTTCATTTTACTCCCCCTTTATACGCTCGATTTTAAACTAGTCTATCCAATTTGTACAATACAAAAAAGGCTACTCATTTGAGTAGCCTTAGTAAATGAAATTATATCGACGATTTTCCAATTATATCGAACACAACTTGAATTATATCGGCGATTTTCCAATTATATTAACCGTAACTCGAATTATATCGACTTACCGACAATTAACGACAAAATCCTCTCGCTATTTGCGTACATCCTGATTAAAGATTCAATTCATCGCTCAAAAACAATCCGCTGCTTCGTTATTTCTTCCAATCTTCCGCGGTCAACTTTATACTCAGCATCAACGCTTTGCGGTACAATCACTTTTCCGCCCTCAAGCATCACTGTCGGCGAAATAATATCCTTCTCCCAATGTCTACTAGAAGCAGATATATCGCCTGGAATCGTAAAGTTTGACAATGAGGCAAGCGCAACATTTTGCGCTCGTGAAATCCCCATCTCTACCATACCACCGCACCAAACTGGTATGTTATGCGCCATGCAATAATTATGAATTTGAACCGATTCTGTTAATCCACCTACTCGCCCTGGTTTAATGTTAACGATTTGGCAGCTGCCAAGTGTAATCGCAACGCGCGCGTCTTCTAAACTATGGATGCTTTCGTCTAAACAAATTGGCGTTTCAATTTTCTTTTGCAGCTGTGCATGATCAAGAAAATCATAATCCGCTAGTGGCTGTTCAATCATCATCAATTGAAATTCATCTAACCGTTTTAATTTCTCTACATCAGCTAACGTATACGCTGAATTCGCATCAGCCATTAACGGGATATGCGGAAACTCTTTACGTATTTCTTTCAATAATTCGTAATCATGTCCCGGTTTTATTTTCACTTTAAAACGCTCGTATCCTTCTTCTGCGTACTTCTCAATTTGTTTTAACATAACCGGAATCGTATTGATCCCAATTACAACACCGACTTCAATTTCAGTCCTAGTTCCGCCAAGCAATGTCGCTAACGATTTCTTTTGATGCTTCGCATATAAATCCCAAACAGCCCCTTCAATTCCGGCCTTTGCCATTCGGTTTCTTTTTATATGCTGAAACAAACTCGGTATTTCATTCGGATGAGAAATTTCAGCCTTTAATAAATCAGGTAATAAAAAGTCTCGCAGTACATGCAGCGCTGTCTTCACTGTTTCTTCCGTGTACCATGGTTCAGAAAAAGCAACGACTTCACCAAATCCAATGTATCCGTCCGTATCTTCTAATTCAATGACGATACTCTCACGCGTTTCATACGTTCCGTAGCTTGCAGCAAACGGGATTACAAGTGGCATTTCCGTTATATAAAGTTTCGCTTTTTTTATCTCCACCTACATCTCCTCCACTAATTGTCTTAACTCTCGTCTTAACAATTTTTTCGAGGCGTTTCGTGGTAATTCCTCTAAGAAACTTGCTTTCTTCGGCACCTTATATTTCGCTAATTTCTCCTCGCAAAAATGAAGAATTTCTTCTTCTGTTACCTCTCCGCTTTTTACAACAAAAGCAGCGGGCACTTGTCCCCATTTATCGTCAATCATACCAACAACACCAGCTTCCGCTACCGCTGGATGAGAGAGCAACACCTCTTCAATTTGAGCCGGATATATATTCTCTCCGCCAGAAATAATTAAATCACTGCGGCGATCTAATACATATAAAAATCCTTCTTCGTCTAAATAACCGAGGTCACCAGTATGAAGCCATCCGTTTTGAATTGTTTCGCGCGTCGCATCTTCACGGTTAAAGTAACCGCCTGTTACGTTTGGTCCCTTTACTACGATTTCGCCTTCCGTACGCGGCGGCACTACGACACCATCTTTTTCAATACGAAGTTGGCACTGAAATAGTGGTTTTCCAGCTGACCCTACTTTCGTTAACATGTAATCTGCAGATAACGTACAAATTTGGGACGACGTTTCTGTCATACCGTACGTTTGATACACAGGAATTCCTTTATCTACACACGTTTCTAATAATGGTTTCGGGGCTGGTCCTCCGCCAAGTAACATGCATCGTAAAGAAGATGGATATGTCCCTTCTCCAAGTCTCTCTAATAAATCAGTTAACATTTTTGATACGACAGAAATAATCGTAACGCCTCTCGTTTGAAGTGCAGTATGAATAAAATCTGTATCATATTTCGGAACGAGTAAAATGCGCATTCCGTACATAATGTTTTTCATTAAAAGGGAAAGACCGCCAACGTGGAACATCGGCATACAAGCTAACCAGCAATCATCATCACGAAGCCCTAAATTA
>Ga0209463_1000278_pt1 | contig 45821 bp, 36 predicted proteins | sample AgamicMgSfrz_FD_187169 | JGI IMG/M metagenome (GOLD analysis project Ga0209463, IMG submission 187169) | Agave microbial communities from Guanajuato, Mexico - Mg.Sf.rz (SPAdes) (version 2) | ecosystem: Host-associated > Plants > Phyllosphere > Phylloplane/Leaf | place: Guanajuato, Mexico...
TATTTGTAATTGCGGTTTTTTTAAATAAAAGTTACGTAGAGGGAGTCATTAATAGCAGTTTTGCAGCTTCAATTAAATATTTTGGTGCCTTTTGGCAAGTTTTATTAATTGGTACATTTATTGTTGCAATGTGTATGGCGTTCTCGAAATATGGGAGAGTTAAACTTGGGGGGCTAGAGAAACCTGAGATTAGTACGACAAAATGGCTCGCTATTATCATGTCTACATTGCTTGCCGGAGGTGGCGTTTTTTGGGCAGCGGCAGAGCCGATGTACCACTTGCTGACGGTGCCACCAATACATGAAGGTATATCTGCTGGAACGCAAGAAGCAGTCATGCCGGCTTTAGCACAAAGTTATATGCATTGGGGTTTCTTAGCTTGGACGATTTTAGGGACAATTAGTGCAGTAGTGATGATGTATGGGCATTACCATAAAGGTATGCCGTTAAAACCTCGAACGCTTTTATATCCTATTTTTGGAGAGAAATTGCGAAAGAGTATACTTGGAACGATGATCGATGCATTTGCCATTATTGCGGTAGCGGCAGGGACAATTGGTCCAATTGGATTTTTAGGACTACAAGCAAGTTATGGATTACAAGCATTGTTTGACATTCCTGATGTGTTTACTACTCAATTAGCCATTATTGTTTGTGTAGTAGCTGTTTCTACTATATCCGCGGTAACAGGAATTGATAAAGGAATTCAAATTATAAGTAATTTAAATGTTAGATTAGCAGTTCTATTAATGGTATTTGTATTACTATTTGGACCAGGTGGATTTATTATTGATTCATTTGTTTCTTCGTTTGGATTTTATATAAATGAATTTATTCCAATGAGCACATACCGCGGTGATACAGGTTGGTTAGGATCGTGGACAATCTTTTTCTGGGGATGGTTTATTGGATATGGACCGATGATGGCAATTTTAGTGAGCCGAATTTCAAGAGGGAGAACAATCCGAGAAATCATCGTTGCAATTGGAATTATTGCACCTATTATTACAACGTTTTGGTTTACTATACTAGGGGGATCAGGTGTATTTTATGAGTTAATGAATCCTGGTTCTATCTCGACCGCATTAAGTGAATCGGGTATGCCAGCGGCTATGATTGCAATTACAGAGCAACTGCCACTCTCCAATATTATTGGACCTGCATTTCTTTTATTAACAATTTTATTTGTAGTGACAACAGGAGATTCAATGGCGTATTCGATTTCAATGGCAGTGACTGGAGATGGAAATCCTAGAATTAGTTTGCGAGTTTTTTGGTCGCTTATTATGGGCGCAGTTGCAGCGATTCTTTTATACATGGGTGAGGGAAGTATTAATGCATTGCAATCATTCATCGTAGTAACGGCTGTCCCAGTGTCAATTCTGTTGTTCCCAATGCTATGGCTAGCGCCTAAAGTCGCAGGGGAATTAGCATTAAAACAAGGTATTGTAAAAGAAGAAGATAAAACTGCTTTCTTATTTCAGAAGGCTAGTAAATCAAAATAATAAATAAACAAATAAAAGAGGAAGCATCTTAAATGAGATGCTTCCTCTTTACTATTTATCCAACTACTTTTCTTGAAGGGGGATAGTTCTCGAACAATCATTTTGTACAGTTTTAATCTATTCTAATACTTTACCTTTCGTCTCTGGGACACATAATAGCATCGTAACTAAACCGATTGGATAGATAATGAAGATGAGAGAGAGTGCTCCCATTAAATTACCACCTGCAGCGAGTAATCCGATAATGACAGGCCCAAATCCAGCTAAACCACGTCCTGTACCGAAAATAAAGTTTTCTGCTGTAGAGCGAGCTTCAGCAGGATAGTTTTCAGCTAAAATTGCTCCGAATCCTCCCATCATGCCATTTGCAAAGAATCCAAGCAATGCACTTCCCCATAGCAATAATGTTGAATCTGTGAATAAGAAGAAGTAAATGAGACAGTAGATAGTACCACCGACATAATAGATTGTAAAAGTTTTACGGCGACCAATTTTATCGGCTAGAATACCAAAAGTTGCAATTCCAATGAGCATGCCGATTGTAGAGATGAACATCCAACCGCTCGCTTTTGCTAATGTGTAGTTATATTTATTCGCTAAAATAGTGGGCATCCATGTAAAGATTCCATAATATCCGAAGTTCTGGATGAATGACATAATAATAAGTCCAATTGTTGTTATCGTTACTTTTTTATTGGCAAATAACTTTCGAAGTGGGAACTTTTTCATTTGCTTTAGTTGTTCTACTTCAGTAGTTGTTAAATTACCTTCAGCTTCTTTTTGTAGCAATTCTTTTTTGTATCGTTGTTTTTGTTCCCATATTTTCGGTTCACTTAAACTTTTGCGAACGTAAACAGCTAATAAAGCGGGAATGAGTCCAAATAAGAAAACAGCTCTCCATCCAAAATGCGGGACGATAAATGCTGGAAGGAGTGAAGCGACTAGTACGCCAAATTGCCATCCAAGTGCAACAACTGATGTCGCCTTAGCACGCATGTCTTTAGACCATGTTTCAGTTACGATGGCCATTCCAATCCCGAATTCACCACCAACTCCCATTCCAACTAAAAAGCGAAGAATTAATAATTGCCAATAATCGGTTGCGAAATAAATAAGTGCTGTTGCTAGTGAAAATAGTAAGATTGTGAAGGCCATCGTACGGATACGCCCAAATAAATCAGCAATAAATCCAAATAAATAAGACCCGATTAGCATACCTATTGTGGTAGCTAATGTTAAGTTTCCGCCTTCAACAGGGCTTAAATGAAATTCTTTTAAAATGTAGACAAGTACGAAAGATAAGAGCAACATATCTAAACCTTCTGCTGCATATCCTAGCGCAGAACCAAATAGTGTTTTATATCTTTTCTCTTTCGTCTCCTCTGTTGTTGATTGTAAATCAGTAGTGACGTTCATCATTATTCCCCCTTATTTTCTTCTACAGTCGCTATGGAAGAATAACAAAAGGCCTTCTCACCTGATATGATGAGAAGGCCAAAAAAGCATACGTATCCCTAAAAAGAACATACGTATATTGTATTCCGACTTCCTTCTCAACCTCACGGGGTTGGGTTAAAGGACTGTATTATATTACTTTATTTTTAGCACTCTTCTATTATATTGTCAAATAAAGATGGAATTGTTCTGTGTAAAATATTTCAAAAGGTATTTCATTCTTCTTGACGTCTACTTCATTATTTTCCCATAATAAAACTAACTACTATAAAAAGGAATGAATCACAGATGCTAAATTTAGTACTTATGATGATTGAACGCGTCGGACTTATTGTTATTTTAGGGTTTTTACTTTCGCATATTAAAACGTTCAGGCGCCTTCTTCATAAGCAAGACGGATATGTAGATAAGCTTAAACTTATTTGTATTTTTTCGGTGTTTACAATTGTAAGCAATTACACAGGAATTGAAATAGCAGGAAATACGATTATGAATGAAAATTGGCTACAAGGCGTTTCTTCATCGAGCACAATCGCGAATACACGTATTATGGGTGTTGGAATTAGTGGATTACTTGGCGGACCTATCGTCGGAATTGGAGTAGGATCAATTGCTGGTATTCACCGTTATATGCTTGGCGGGACGACAGCACTAAGTTGTGCAATCTCTTCAATTTTAGCGGGGATTATAACAGGTTATATCGGATACATTTTTAAAAGATATAATCGTACAATTACGCCTAAATTTTCAGCGGTTTTAAGTGTTTTTATCGTTTCTTTAGAAATGATTATGATCCTATTAATTGTAGAGGATGGAATGAGTATTGTGAAAACAATTGCGATACCGATGATCCTTGTAAATAGTTTTGGAAGTTTTATTTTACTTTCTATGATACAAGCTATTTTGCGCCAGGAAGAGAACGCAAAGGCACTTCAGACTCATAAGGTATTACGTATTGCAGATAAAACGTTACCGTATTTTCGCCAAGGCTTAACAGAAGAGTCATGTAAGCATGTGGCACAAATTATTCACCGCTTTACAGGGACAGATGCGGTATCCTTAACAGATACAGAGAAAATATTGGCTCACGTTGGATTAGCATCAGATCACCATATTCCTTCACATAGTTTAATAACTGGTTTATCGAAAGAAGTGTTAAATACAGGGAAAATAATGAAAGCAAAATCACGTGAGGTTATTAATTGTCAACACGAAGGCTGTCCTTTGCAAGCTGCTATCGTTATTCCACTAACTTCACATGGAAATACGATAGGGACATTAAAACTATATTTCAAAAATCCTAACCAGTTAAGTCGTGTGGAAGAGGAATTAGCAGAAGGATTAGCAAAAATATTCTCTACACAACTTGAATTAGGTGAAGCTGAGTTGCAAAGCAAATTATTGCAAGATGCGGAAATAAAAGCATTACAAGCACAAATTAACCCACACTTTTTATTTAATGCGATTAATACAGTATCAGCTTTATGCCGAACAGATGTAGAAAAGGCAAGGAAGTTATTATTACAGCTTAGCGTGTATTTCCGTTGTAATTTGCAAGGGGCACGTCAGTTATTGATTCCACTAGAACAAGAATTAAACCATGTACAGGCATACCTATCACTAGAACAAGCAAGGTTCCCAAATAAGTATGAAGTAAAGATGTATATTGAGGATGAGCTAAAGATAACCTTAGTACCACCATTTGTTCTTCAACTATTGGTTGAAAATGCATTGCGACATGCTTTTCCGAAGAAGCAACCAGTATGCGAAGTGGAAGTGCATGTCTTTGAAAAAGAGGGTATGGTTCACTTTGAAGTAAAAGATAATGGACAAGGAATTGAGGAAGAACGTTTAGAACAATTAGGAAGAATGGTAGTTTCGTCAAAGAAAGGGACAGGAACAGCTTTATATAATATTAATGAACGTCTTATTGGGTTATTTGGGAAAGAAACGATGCTTCATATCGAAAGTGAATTAAATGAGGGGACAGAGATTACTTTTGTTATTCCAAAAAAGATAGGGGAGGAAGAGCGGGTTGTTAAAAGTATTAGTAGTTGACGATGAAATGTTAGCACGTGATGAACTAAAGTATCTATTAGAGAGAACGAAAGAAGTTGATATAATAGGTGAGGCTGATTGTGTAGAAGACGCATTAGAAGAGTTGATGAAAAATAAACCAGATATTGTGTTTCTAGATATTCAGCTATCCGATGATAACGGATTTGAAATCGCGAATATATTAAAGAAGATGAAAAATCCACCTGCAATTGTATTTGCTACTGCCTATGATCAGTATGCGCTGCAAGCATTTGAAGTAGACGCGTTAGATTACATTTTAAAACCATTTGATGAAGAGCGTATTGTACAAACATTAAAGAAGTATAAAAAACAAAAACAATCGCAAATAGAAACAAAGCAAGAAATAAAGGGAACAGATGTAACAGCAGAGATGCATAAATTAGCATTACCAATTGAAGAATCAATCGTACTTGTTAATATTGAAGATATTGTATATGTAGGGCTTGTAGATGGAAAAGTGACAGTAAAAACAATGAGGGAAACGTATGTAACACACGATACACTTGTAATTTTGGAAAAGAAGTTGCCACAAGCAAGTTTTATGCGTGTCCATCGTAGCTTTATTGCAAATATTAATCATATTACTGAAATTCAGCCATGGTTTAATTCTACTTATAATTTAATCATGAAAGAAGGATCGAAAGTACCTGTTAGCCGTACATATGCAAAAGAACTCAAGAAGCTGCTTCGTATTTAAGAAGCAGCTTTTGTATTTCATCCTTTTATATTTGTAACTGATTCTGTATATTTGACGTTCTGTTATGTAAACGCTTACTTATACGTTTGTATCCTATACAATAAAGGTACCAAATCGAAAGAGGTGGCCAAAATGAGTACGAAAAAAGTATATAGTTTCTTATCACAAGCATTCATATTCTCAGCTATTATGTTAATTTCTAATATTATTGCAACACATTTACCAATTCCAATGCCTTCATCGGTAATCGGGTTAGTTATTTTATTTAGTCTATTATGTTTAAAAGTTATTAAATTGGAGCAAGTTGAATCACTCGGAACAGCTTTAACAGGTATTATTGGATTCTTATTCGTCCCATCAGGTATTTCAGTTATTAATTCTCTTGGTGTAATGGGGCAATACTTTGTACAAATTTTAACTGTAATTGTTGTAGCAACAGTTATTTTACTCGCTGTAACAGGGTTATTTGCACAATTTATTTTAGGAAAAGATGAAAAAGAAACAGAAGATACAAAAGAATTGAAAGTAGTAAATAAAGGACGCAAGCACGGAAAGGTTGCGTAACCATTTTAGAATATATTGTTAGGAGGTAATGAACATGGCAAGTACAATGACTCCATATTTCGGAATCGTCGTTTCATTAATCGCATACGGAATCGGCACATTATTATTTAAGCATTCTAAAGGATTCTTCTTATTCACACCATTATTTGTAGCGATGGTATTAGGGATTGTCTTTTTAAAGGTAGGTAACTTTACTTTTGAAGAGTATAATACTGGCGGAAAAATGATTAGTTTCTTCTTAGAACCAGCAACAATTGCCTTTGCAATACCATTATATAAACAAGTTGATAAGTTAAAAAAATATTGGTGGCAAATTTTATCAGCTATCGTAGTAGGATCTATTTGTTCAGTAATTGTCGTGTTCATTGTTGCAAAAGCAATTGGTCTAGATACAGCAGTAATGAATTCAATGTTACCGCAAGCAGCAACAACAGCAATTGCGTTACCAATTTCTGAAAGTATTGGTGGTATACCAGCAATTACATCGTTTGCAGTTATTTTTAACGCAGTTATCGTATACGCATTAGGAGCATTATTCTTAAAAACATTTAGAGTGAAACATCCAATTGCAAAAGGTTTAGCGCTTGGAACAGCAGGTCACGCATTAGGAGTAGCAGTAGGAATTGAAATGGGTGAAGTAGAGGCAGCTATGGCAAGCATTGCTGTAACGGTAGTAGGGGTTGTAACAGTAGTTGTCATACCAATGTTCATGCCGTTTATTGGATAGTAAAACTTACTTAAAAAAATGAGAAAAGCAAGCTATTTGTAGGACAGATTTCTACTGATAGCTTGCTTTTTATGTTACAGTAGTGGTAAGACCTATCTTTAATAAAATGTAAGTTTCCTTAAATCTTCATTAATACTATGTAGAATACGTTTTGAATTAGGTCATTGTATTGTAAAATAAGAAGTAAGCTACTATAGACCTACTAAGGTAGGCGTATAATGAGCTTATAAAAATCTTAATATGAATGAATAATTAAAAGTAGAAAAGAGAGAAAAATCTACTTATTAACGTTTTACTTTATAGGACAGGAGAGAGTACTCGTCGATTATGCAAATAAAAAACCTGTTTCAAAGCAAAGGATTTCAGAGGTTACTCGTATTAGTAATACTTGCTCTCGTGTTATACGGGCTGCAAAGTATGTTGAATTTAATTTTAATTACGTTTATTCTCACGTATTTAATGGATCGATTCCAAAAGTTTATTTCTCGTAAATTAGATCATTTTATGCCCATCAATCGAAAGCTCATTATAGCATTTCTATATGTCATGTTAATTGGTGGAATTGCTATTACGCTATTTAAATATTTACCAGTATTAACGATACAAATTTCACAATTGATTTATCAATTTAACGTATTTTTAAGAAACCCACCGGATAGTGAATTAATTAAGTATGCAGTTAATGCTGTCAATCATATGGAACTTTCTAAATATGTAGGACAAGGTGTAGACATTTTGTATAAATCGATTACAAATGTCGGGAAGTTCGGACTTCAAGTTTTACTTTCTTTAATTTTAAGTTTATTTTTCCTGTTGGAGAAATCTCGTATCGTTGCTTTTACTGCAAAATTTAAAGAAAGCCGACTTGCAATTTTCTATACTGAAATTGAGTACTTCGGTAAGAAATTTGCACGTTCATTCGGAAAAGTAATCGAAGCACAATTTTTAATTGCAGTTGTTAACTGTGTTTTATCCGTTATTGCATTATGGATATTAGGATTCCCACAATTATTAGGTTTAGCGTTAATGATCTTCTTACTCGGTTTAATTCCAGTAGCTGGGGTTATCATTTCGTTATTCCCACTTTGTATGATTGCCTACAATATCGGCGGTATTATGTACGTTGTTTATATTTTAATTATCGTAACAGTCATTCATGCGCTTGAAAGTTACGTGTTAAATCCGAAGTTTATGTCGCAAAAAACAAACTTACCGATTTTCTATACGTTTATGGTATTAATCTTCTCAGAACACTTCTTAGGTGTATGGGGACTAATTATCGGTATTCCAATCTTCATTTTCTTATTAGATGTCTTAGATGTGACGAGTGATGAAATGGAGAAGGACTTGGAAAAAAATAAAATGAAGTAGAGAAAAGCATCGATGTTCGATGCTTTTTCTTTTATAACATGATGTTTCTTATGCCATACTGTAAGAAGAATATAGAATAGGGGTGAAAGAATGGTTGTAAATGAAAAGGTAGAATTAGCTACATTTGCTGGAGGGTGCTTCTGGTGTATGGTTTCGCCATTTGAAGAGATGGAAGGGATTATAAAGGTTGTTTCTGGTTATACAGGCGGTCATAAAGAGAATCCAACCTATAAAGAAGTGTGCTCGGAAACGACAGGACATTATGAGGCAGTACAAATTACATTTGATGCAACCAAAATGCCGTATGAAGAGTTATTAAATATATATTGGAGACAAGTTGATCCGACTGATGTAGGTGGGCAATTCCACGATCGTGGACAGTCTTACGAAACAGTGATTTTTTATCATAATGAAGAACAACATAAGAAGGCAGAGGATTCAAAAGAAGAGCTTGCACAGAGTGGGCGTTTTTCAAAGCCGATTGCGACAAAAATATTACCAGCTACTACGTTTTATCAGGCTGAAGAATATCACCAAGGATATCATAAGAAAAACACATTCCGCTACGAGTTATACCGTAAGGGCTCAGGGCGAGATGCGTTTATTAAGCAACATTGGCCAAAGGATAATGCTCATTTAAAAGAAAAACTCAATGAGATGCAGTTTTATGTAACGCAGGAAAATGGAACAGAACCACCTTTTCAAAATGAATATTGGAATCATAAAGAAGAAGGTCTTTATGTAGACATCGTTTCAGGAGAACCTTTATTTACTTCTTTCGATAAGTTTGATAGCGGATGCGGCTGGCCTAGTTTTACAAAGCCAGTTATGTCAGCTAGTGTGAAAGAAAAAATGGATGTGAGTCATAATATGACGCGTACGGAAGTGAGAAGCAAAGAAGGGGATTCACATCTTGGACATGTATTTCCAGATGGCCCAGGACCAAATGGACTTCGCTATTGTATAAACTCAGCAGCCCTTCGATTTATTCCAAAAGAGGAATTAGAGAAAGAAGGCTATGGTGATTTTCTAATTTTGTTTGGAAATAAAAAATAACCTCGCAGTTAGCGAGGTTATTTTTTTGTTATTTTGCTTTTTTCTTTTTAAACTTACTTAATACTTCATAAACGATTGGAACGATAAGAAGTGTTAATAACGTTGAACTTGTTAATCCACCAATTACTGTTACACCAAGTCCTTTAGAAATTAAGCCGCTACCTTCAAATCCTAATGCAAGCGGGATAAGAGCCCCGATTGTTGCAATTGCAGTCATTAAAATAGGACGAAGACGTGTTGCACCAGCTTCTAATAAAGCTTCACGTGTTGATAGACCTTCATTTTCTTTATGAATAACGCGGTCGATAAGCACGATTGCGTTTGTTACAACGATACCGATTAACATAAGCGCACCGATCATTGCAGATACACTTAACGTTTCACCAGAGATTAATAAGGCAACAAGAGCTCCGATAATTGTAAATGGTAGCGAGAATAAAATTGCGAATGGTGCAAGAGCACCGCCAAATGTAACGACAAGAACGAAGTATACAATGGCAATCGCAGCTAACATCGCTAAGCCAAGTTGCTTAAATGATTCTTCAATATCTTTTGTAACGCCACCCATAGAAACATCTACGCCAGAAGGAAGATCCATTTTATCTACTTCTTTTTGAACAGCGGCAGATGCTTTTGAAACGTCATCAGATGTTAGTTTTGCACTCACTTCCGCATAAACACGGCCATCGCGGTGTTTCACTGTATTCGAAGTTTCCCCTTCTTTTACAGTCATTACATCCTTCACAGCCACTTCATTACCAAGTGGTGTTGTAAGTTTTCGATTTGTTAAGTCATCGATTGTTTCATAATTTTGTTTTTCAGCTTCTACATATACATTGACATCTTTACCGTCTTTTTTAATTGTTGTCAGAACAGGGCGATCATGCTGATTAGAAAGTCCCATTCCAATTTGTGCAGCCGTTAGACCCATTTTGCTTAGTTTTTCTTGATCTGCGACTAAAGTGTACTCTGCATATGTTTTTGCAATACTAGAGTCTATATCTTTTAAGTCTTTATTTTTCTTCATGATATTTTGAATATCTTTTACGACAGGTGTAATCTCTTCAGAGCTATCTCCGTAAACGTATAGTTTAATTTCATTACTACCGCCACCCGCTCCGAAATCTTGGTTTTTCCATTCACCTTTTCCAGACATCTTCTGTAAATCTTTAACGACTTGTTCTTTCTCTTTTACAAAGTTTTTCGTGTCATTATCATATTGTACGAAGAACATTGCTTGATTTGATTGACCAGGGCTCATTGGGTTTTCTCCACCTAATGAGAATTGAATTGTTTTGACGTCTTTATTATTTTGGAAGTGCTTTTCAGCTTTTGTTGCAATTTTTTCAACGTCTTCTAATGTTTGACCTGGTTCAGGGTTGTATGTTGCAATAATCATTTTTTCTTCTTCAGCTGGTAAGAAACTTACACCGATAATTGGCACAAGTGCAAGGCTACCAACTAATAGAAGGACAGCGATACTTGATGTAATAATTTTGTGATTTAAAGCCCATGCAAGTATGCGCTTATAACCATTTGCTAATTTACTTGGTTTTTCCTCATGATGTACTTCTTTTTCCCTCATGCTCTCTTTTTTAAATAAAGAATGCGCTAGCATTGGTACGATTGTAACTGCTACTAGTAATGATGCTAATAAAGCGAAGACGATAGTTAAGGCGAATGGTAAGAACATTTCACCGATCATACCTTTTACTAGTCCAAGCGGTAAAAATACAGCAATTGTTACAATGGTAGAAGACATAATTGGAATAAACATTTCTTTCGTAGCTTCACGAATTAAATCTTTCCCGCGTAGTTTTTCCTCTGATAATGACATACGTCGGTAAATATTTTCAATAACAACAATGGAATCATCGACGACGCGCCCGATAGCGACTGTCATTGCTCCAAGTGTCATAATGTTAAGCGTAATATCCATTTGCTTTATGACTAATACAGCAATTAATAAAGAAAGTGGTATGGAAACGACAGAGATTAATGTTGTTCGGATATTTCGTAGGAACAGCATAATGATAACAATCGCAAAGATAGCACCAAAAATGGCTTTGCTCAGCATTGTTTCTACTGATTTCTCAATAGGTGCACCTTGGTCGAATGTTGAAATAATCTCTAAGTCTTTATATTTTTTCTCAAGTTCTTTTACTTTATCTTTCACTGCATTTACAACATCAACTGTATTCGCGTCAGCAGCTTTTACAATTTGAATTCCAATTGCTTCTTTTCCATTTGTTCGAGAAATAGATTCTGCTTTTCCGACTTCTTTAATGTCAGCAATTTCGTCTAATGTAACTGTCGGAATCCCGTTCATAGCGGCTGGATTCATTTGCGGCATTTGTGTACCAGCTCCAGCATTTTGACTACCTTGACCACTCGGTGATGAAGGAACAGCTGGGATTTTCAGTTCTTTTAGTGCTTTAATTGTTGTAATATTTCCATCTACAACAACTGATTTTTCCGTGTCTTTAAATGTATATAAGCCAAGTGGTAAAGATACGTCCGATCCTTTAATTACATTTTTTACAGTATCTTCACTTAAACCTAATTCTTTCATCTTATCTTTCTTGAAGACAAGTTGTACTTCATCTACTTGTTGACCTGAAATTTGAACAGATGCGACCCCATCAAGTCCTTTTAATCCTGGAACAACATTTTTTTCTACATTTTCAGTTAAGGTAGCTAAAGATTCACTTTTACTTGCTACGCTTAACGAAATAACTGGAAAGGCATTGAAGTTTACACGTGAAACTTTCGGGTCCTGTACGCCTTCTGGCAGTTTCACATTTGCGAGAGCTTCTTTAATTTCTGTTTCAGCCTTCTCCATGTTTTTATCAAAATCATATTCTACCTGAATAGAAGATGCGTTTTGAAAAGATGATGAGCTAACAACATTTACACCACTTAAATTTTGTAGTTGCTCTTCCATTGGTTTTGAAATTTTGTCAGCTACTTCTTCTGGTGTAGCACCAGGATAAACCGTAGTTACTGTTACAACCGGTGTTGTTATATCAGGAATTGTTTCCAGCTTCATATTAAGCCCAGAATAAATACCTGCAATGGTAACAATAATGGTTAGTAGCCAAACTGCGAACTTATTTTTTAACGAGAAATTAATGATTTTGTTCATGTTTGCGCTCCCTTTTTATTGTATTGACCAACTGGTCAGTCTAATACATAATATAACTGACTGATTGGTCAGTCGTCAATGAAAAGAGATGGTATAATAAATTCATGATAAGATGCGAGATTAAGTTTAGGAGAGAAGATATGAAAGAAAAAGAGCGCTTAATTATAGAGATGGCTATGAAGTTATTTGCGACTAAGGGTGTAAATGCGACATCAGTGCAGGAAATTGTGACAGCTTGTGGCATATCTAAGGGAGCTTTCTATTTATATTTTAAATCGAAAGATGAGCTTTTATTAGCAACACTTCGATATTACTATGACAAGATTCAAAATAAAATGATGGATATTGATAAAGAATCATTATTACCACGTGAAAAATTTGCAAAACAATTGCATTGCCAGTTTAACGATATACAAAAGCATAAAGAATTTATTATTATGCATGCGAGGGAAAATGCTATTCCTTTTAATAAAGAAGTGGAAGAATTTATGATGCGGATGAAGTTAGAGTCTCACGCATTTTATCGTAATAGTTTACTGTCTATTTATGGTGACAAGGTTATTCCATATTTGTTAGATTTAGTAATTATGGTAGAGGGCATATGCCGTGGATATTTAGAACTAATCATTATACAAGCATCAGAAATTGACTTATCGTATGTCTCTGCGTTTATTTTGAAAAGAGTGGATGATTTAGTAGATGGATTGGTAGAATCTTCGGAAGAACCCGTGTTACATGAAGAAAAGCTTGGAGAATTCCTTTGTAAATCAGAGCTTATTAAGGAGCAGGTTAAGGAACATTTTTTGAAAGAAATTATTGTTTTTAAACGTACATTAGCTGATCAATTAGAAGATGATGAATTAATTGTTACGCTAGATGTTTTGGAGGCGGAAATGAGATTACCAAATCCAAGGATTCCGGTCATCCAAGGAATGCTGTCTAATTTAGAAGTATATCCAAATTTAAAAGAATTCCGTTTACGACTTATGGGATATTACAATATAAAAAGGTAACAATGACAGTTTTCATTGTTACCTTTTTTTTATGCATTCACTTTTTCTTTTGTTTGTGTAGTCTCTTCTTGCTCAATATTGATTGTTTCTTTTACGATATAAATCGGACGGTTTTTACTTTCGTCATAAATACGAGCAATATATTGGCCGACGATGCCAAGGCCAAATAACTGAATACCACTAAAGAATGTAATAGCAACCATTATAGATGCCCAACCTGTTTGCGTATCATGTCCGAGAATTTTCACAGTAATTGTATATAGTAAGACAATTATAGAAATAAGAACTGATAATAAACCTAAAGACATAACGATGCGTAATGGCTTTGTCGAAAATGCAATAATGCCATCAGATGCAAATTTAATCATTTTCTTTAATGGATATTTTGTTTCACCAGCAAAGCGCTCATCGCGTTGATATTCAACATACGTTTGGCGGAAGCCAACCCAAGACATCATACCGCGGATGAAGCGATTTCGCTCAGTCATTTGATTGAAAACATCAGCTACCTTGCGATCGATGATTCGGAAGTCACCAGTATCTTTTGGGATATCGATATCAGACATGTAGTTTAGGAATTTATAGAAATATTTAGCTGTTAAAAGTTTAAACCAAGTTTCACCTTTACGTTGTTTACGTTTTGCATAAACAACTTCATATCCTTCTTCCCATTTTGCAATAAGTTCAGGAATAACTTCAGGTGGATCTTGTAAGTCTGCGTCTATAATTACAATAGCGTCACCTTTTGCAGCAGCAATACCAGCTGTAACGGCTACTTGGTGTCCAAAGTTACGCGCGAAATTAACGATTTTTGTACGGTAATCATTTGCTGCAATCTCAGATAAAATTTCCATTGTACGGTCTGTACTACCGTCATTTACAAAGACAAACTCGTAATTAATATCATTTTGAAGCATAACGGACTTTAAACGGTTATAACATTCCTGTGCTACTTCTTCCTCGAAGTACATAGGAACTACAACCGAAATTAATTTTTGCATGTTGTATCCTCCGTATTTTTAATAAGTCGTTCAAATTTAATTAGTAGCATTTTCAGTTTGGTTGAATGTCCAAATTTTATTAAGGACAAAATTTATAACCATTCCGACACCAATTGCGAAAATCTGTGCAATTAATGCATTCAAGGCAAGCTTATCTACTAATATAAATAAACATAATGTATTAAAAGCCAATACAATTAAATTTACAGTTAGAAATTTAAAGAACATTGACGTGCTTTTATTATTAGGTTTAAACACCCAATTTTTATTCCAATAGTAGCTATTGGCAACACCAATTAAATAGGCAATGGTATTCGCAACAAGATAGTTCATCCCGAACTTTAATAAGATCCAAAAGCTAATAATGGTAATGAGCGTATTAAAGATTCCTACTAAACCAAACTTTAAGAGTTTCTCCATAATAGTATCCTCATCTTTATAAAATATATAAATAAAACAAGAAATGTAGAAAGGTTATTCTTATATAACAACTATCAATTATAGCATAGTTTATACTAAGATGTTATATGTTTTGAGTGGATATCATTTTAGGATATAGAATGAATTTGTCAATAATAAAAAAGGTTATTTTAAATTGGCATACCGGACAATATGAGAGCAAACATGGAAATCATGGTAATATTAATGTATAGTAGCTGGTAGTGTAATTTTTTTAGGAAATATAATGTTTTCCCATATAAATATGTTAAGGAGTGAGTTTTTTTGGAACGTTTTTCTGGATTGTTTTCAACTTTTTCTACACGTGCCATATACGGCATTTATAGCTTTTTCGTTGCAATATTAATTTTTGATTATTTTTCAGATACTCAAAAATATAATTATGTAATGATATTAGTTGGAGTTTTATTATTATGTACAATTGGAAACTTTATACTTAGTAGTGGATCGCTATATCTTGAGAGAGTAAATGAAAAAATATGCTTTTTTGTACTGCTAATTATTTGTGTAGCAGTGAAAACTGCATGGATTGTTACATATAAGATTGATCCGATTGGTGACTATGAAGCCTTTTTCAATACTGCAAAAGCATTAGGTGATAACTTTGTTATTCATGATAGATATGTTGCATTATTTCCACATATTTTTGGTTATGCTTCATTCTTAAGTATCTTCCTAAAAATATTTGGTGCAAACTTTATGATTCCGCCAATTATTAATGTTGTTTTAACTACAATTTCGATGGGATTAATATATTTTATAGCTAGAAGAATTGGTGGAGTGAGAACAGCGATAACAGCAAGTGTTTTATGGATTCTCTTGCCATCACAAACGATGTATAACATGTTTGCACTTTCAGAACCGTTGTATTGTACAGTACTGTTATTAGCCTGGGCAATTATGATAATTGTTTATGATAAACTTGAAAATATAACGATTGCAAAGGTTATTATGTATTCAATTCTATTAGCTGCATTACTTGTATTAATAAACATGGCAAGACCAATTGCAGCAGTGCCAATTATAGCCTTAGCGATATGGATGTTTATTATAGATACAAAACATATCGGGAATAAAAAGCTACTTATTAATAAGGTGGCATACTTAGGGGTTATCATTATTGGATACTTAATGATGTCTTCGGCGGCAAATCATTATGTAACATTACGTTTAGGTGAAGAGATAGCAACAGTGCCGGGATACAATATTCATGTAGGGTTTAATAAGGGAGCCTCAGGAACATGGAATCCAGGAGATTCAGCATTACTATATCATTATAGTGGTCAACCAGGATGGAGTGCTCAGGACGTCCAAAAGCAAATGCTTGAAGAAGCGAAAAAGAGAATCAAAAACGATGATATAGATTTCGGGAAACTAATGTATGATAAATTTATTATCTTTTTAGGTAATGATGACCAAGCTGTTAAATATGCAGATCCAATTATGGACCATAAAGTACGCTATACTATAATTTCTAATGTCTTCTATTACTTTTTACTAGTTACTTCACTGTTCGGAGCGTTAGTAGCTATAAAAAATAAAAATAAATCTTCACTTTTAATTATTTGTTTATATGTAATTGGGCTAACAATGGCACAAATGATAGTAGAAGTAGCACCGAGGTATCATTATTCGGCTACAATACCTATGATCTTTTTAGCTGCTTTTGGTATTAAGCATATTTATAATAAAAAAAGTGACAGAGATATAGTAAAAAGATAAGTAAAAAAATAGTAAAAAAAGCAGTTGTTTCAAAAGGGTGTGTACGAATCCTTTTAGAAGCAACTGCTTTTTTACTTATAAAATTTGAAAGATAGTTCTTATTGGATTAAGCGTTTTGCTGAGCCCATTTCTCTACATCCCAAGTTTTTGTTATCCAACCTTCATAAAAGTCTGGTTCATGGCATACAAGAAGAATTGTTCCTTTATATGCTTTCATCGCCTTTTGTAGCTCTTCTTTTGCTGTAACATCAAGGTGGTTTGTTGGCTCATCAAAGAGTAACCAGTTACTTTCTTCACCCATTAGTTTACATAAACGAACTTTTGCTTGTTCGCCACCGCTTAATTGGTTCAGTGGACGAGAGATATGTTCGTTTTTCAAACCGCATTTCGCTAACATGGCGCGTATCTGATGTTGGTCTAAGCTAGGGAAAGTATTCCAAACATCATCAATTGGTGTTATATTATCAGCTTTTACTTCTTGTTCGAAGTATGATGGATTTAAGAAGTCACCAAGGCTTGTTTTTCCGCTTAATGGTTTAATCTTACCTAAAATTGTCTTCAACAGTGTTGACTTACCGACACCGTTACATCCAACAATTGCAATTTTTTCTCCGCGTTCAATTGTCATCGTTAATTTTGGTAATAGCGGATGTGTATATCCAATTTCTACATTTTCCCCTTCAAAGACGAATCGGCTACTTGCACGACTTTCTTTAAATGAAAACTCAGGTTTAATAGCTGTTTCAGGGCGATCGATACGTTCCATGCGATCAAGTTGCTTTTGACGGCTCTTTGCACGTCCTGTTGTTGAGTAACGAGCTTTATTTTTCGCAATAAAATCTTCTTGCTTTTTAATGAATTCTCGCTGCTTCTCATAAGCGTTGATATGTTGATTTTTATTCATTTCTGCTAGCTCTAGGAATTTTTCATATGTCGCTGTGTAACGCGTCATTTTTGTGAATTCTAGATGGAAAATAATATCGACGCATTTATTCATAAATTCCGTATCATGGGAAATTAATAGGAATGCGTGTGGATATTCTTTTAAATAAGTTGTTAACCAATGAATATGTTCAACGTCTAAATAGTTGGTAGGCTCATCTAATAGTAGTACTTCTGGTTGCTCAAGTAGTAATTTTGCGAGTAATACTTTTGTACGTTGTCCACCACTTAATGCTGCAACGTCACGATCTAGACCAATTGCGTCAATTCCAAGACCACGTGCTGCTTCTTCAATTTTAATATCTAATAAATAGAATCCGCCTGCCTCAAGAGCATCTTGAATTTCTGCCATTTGCTCAAGAAGTTCCTCTAATTCTTCCGGTGTAGCAGTTCCCATTTTTTCTGCAACTTCATTTAAAGCTTTTTCTTTTTCAAATAAAGGTAAAAACGCATCTGCTAATACATCACGAATTGTGCGACCAGGTGTTAAAATAGTATGCTGGTCTAAGTAACCGTAATTTGTACCAGGTGTCCATTCTACACGACCTTCGTCATGGATAAGCTGACCAGTAATTATATTCATAAATGTTGATTTACCAACACCGTTTGCTCCAACTAATCCAACATGTTCCCCTGCAAGTAAGCGCATGGATACATCTTTAAATAATGTACGATCACCAAATGTATGGCCTAATTTTTCAACAGTTAATAAGCTCATAATGTCCTCCGTTCATTTCTAAATAGTGTCTTGAATCATGATACTAAATTCTTGGATAGAATGCTATCATTTCCAAAATATATAATGTATTTGACCAGTAGGGTATGCGATTCCAAAAGGATGATGGTTTGCTATGATGTGAAAGAAATAAAAATAAGGTGTAACCATTTAATAAAAGTGGTTACACCTTATTTTTTATTTTAAATAACCACGAACAATTCCACGTAAGCGATTTGCATGGAATTTGCGCTTATCATTAGAAATATTTTGTGTCATACGGAATGTTGCGGCAGCAACAGCACGTAAGAAATAAGAGAATCCGTAGTGTAAGCGAATAACCCTACCAAAACCACCAGCATAAGAAATGGCACGTTTTAATGATTGTTCATTAATAATTTCCTCTTTTACAGGATGGTATACGAACAGATCTTTTCTAAATAAACCAGTATAATTTTGTTTCATACCGCGTAGTACAAAGTCAGTTTCTTCACCAGCTCCATAAATCGTTCCCGAACCAACACCTAAATCTTCATCAAATGTACCTACATCTTGTACAAATTGCTTTGTAAAGAATAGTGTGAAAGAAGGTCCCATGAATCCATACTTATTATTTAAAATAATGTCTGTATTCGGCGCGTGTATTAAAGAACCCGTTCCTTCAACATTTGTCGTGTTTGTTGAGATAAAATGAACATCTTTATTAGAGTTGAAGGTTTCTAATATACTCTCTAAAACATTTGTTTCATAAATACAATCATCATCTGGAAAAGCGATAAAATCGCCATCCGCTACTTTTAAGCCTGCATTGCGAGCTCTCGATAGTCCTTTAATAGGTGTATAAATGTAATTAATAGAAAATCTATCTTTATATTCATCAAATAAATCAGAGATTGGCGTATCGTTTTGATCTACTACGATAAGTTCGAAGTTTTTGTAAGTTTGTTGTTCAAGTGATTTTAGTAAGTCAAGAATATCATCACGTCTGCCACAAGTAGCCATGATTAAAGAAAATTTCAAGTTTAACAGCTCCTTTTAGAGATTGCGTTTAAGCCTTTTTGAATCGTGCTAGTATCTTTTCGAGTAGTGAAAAGAGAATTTCATCCTTTGTCATAAAGAGGATAAGGGCATAAGTTAATCCACACGTTATTATTACTAGGATAACTTGTAGTATTTGTCCAGATACGATCATATCAATAACGAATGCTATCGGTATAAATGTTAGGGAATAAAAGAGATATTTAAGTTTTTGTATATCGAATAACGTATAATTCACTTTTAGTTTCTTTTTCACATAAATATATTCAAATGTGATTAAGAAACAATTCGCAATTGTTGTTGTAAAAATTGCGGTTGTTGGTGTAAGTACATGGAAGAATATTAGTGCAATATTAGATGCTAAGTTGATAAATCCGCAAATAAATAAAAATCGCACTAAAATGCTTTCTTTCTTTTTCACATAAATAATTTGATTCGATAAAATGGACTCAATGCCAACTGTAATCATATAGAAGGCGAAAACAATTAGTGTATTACCAGCTCCGGCAAACTGTTGTCCACCGTAAATGACAACAGCTCCATGAGCAATGAGCATTAAACCGATTGCAGCAGGGAATAGGGTAATGAAATATACTTTTGAAATTTTATTTAGTAAAGATTCATACTCCATTTCAGACGCATTTCCTGATAAATAAGACAGTCTTGGAACGGTTACTTGTACAACACTTAACATAAGTGTATTAATAATCATCATAATTTGAAAAGCCATTACGTAATATGCAACTTCTTCTTTTCCAACATATATTCCTAAAAAAAGACGATCTAATTGAGTATATAAAATATTAGCATTTGAAAAAATCAAGACTAATAGTAACGGTTTTAAATGAGGAATAATCGTTAAGTCGGAAAAATCAAATTTCACTTGGCGTTTCACATATATAAAGCTAATAGAGTGGTTTAAAAATGTGGATAATACTAATAAACCAGCATATGTTTTGTAATCGTCGACCCCATGAATGAAAGAGAAAAGAAGTACGACATAGATTAATCGAACGATAACGGTTTTTTTAGTGATGAAGTCATAATTTTCATATGCCTCGTTGAACCATTCCACATAAAACATGTTAGATATGAAATTAAAACCAAAAATAAGAAGAACTGGAAATAGACTTTCATGTCCATATCCAATATAACTAAAGAGCACAAAGGCTGATAAAGCCAAAATACTAGTTGTGAAGTTAATTACATAGAGACTTGTAAATAACTTAGAAACTTTCTTCTTATCGTTTTTAATTAAGCTAATTTCACGTAAACCATATTGGTATACACCAAATACGGCGAACACGAAGAAGTAATTGAAAAAAGTTTCAGCAATATTAACGGTTCCGATTGAAGTGGCTCCTAACGTTCGATATGCGTAAGGACCAACTAAAATTGGAAGGATAATATTAAACGTATTGAGCAGTATTTTATAAAAAATATTTGAAGCAATTGATTTCTGCATAATTTCACCTTTCCATTAAAATAATCCAATTTAATTAAAATACTTGCTATGTCATAGTAAGGTTTTTAACTACAGTTAATTCTTTCAATATAATGAAGTGTAAGGTGTTTTCTACACGATTTACAAATCCTTAAATTGTTTTGTTGACCACCCGTATAAGTGTACCCTACATAAACTTTGTAAAGCAACTGTTGATGGAATAGAACCGTGTTATAAATGAGATTTTATCAATTAGAAAAAGTGAATAGCGAACGGATCTGGATAAAAATATTACATAGTATGTGTGAAAAGGAGTAATGGTTGTATGAAGGTGTGGAAATGATTATAAAAAATGAGCGAATATATGATAATTATTCGCTCAGAAGATGTTTTAATGGTAAAGTCCTATATACTCCAAGGTTTACTTAAAGTTAGAACTTCAGCCATTTCCTTGCTTTTGACACGCCCTTTTTTTCTACTTTCTGCACGCTCAGAACCAGTTGTGTGTAGCCAATGTTCTTCTTCAGTTTCAGGCAGTACTTGTGGAACAGATGAAGGTTTTCCGTCTTTTAATGCAACGAATGTAATGAAACATGTTGCAGCTATTCTACGTTCTCCTGCTAATAAATTCTCTGCAATTACTTTTACGAACACTTCCATTGAAGATTTTCCTGTATAACATACGAATGCTTCGTAACAAACAGAATCTGCTTGGTGAATTGGAGTTAAAAAATCTACAGAATCGATAGATGCTGTTACGCAATGTTTACGGCTATGTCTTGCAGCTGCAATTGAAGCGATACTATCAATTTCTGCTAATAATTTTCCTCCGAAAAGTGTTTGATGATTATTTAAATCATTCGGAAAAACACGTGTTGTTTTAATTGCTTTGGATTCTCGCATGAATTTCTTTTCCATATGGTCAGCCCCTATTTTCTGTTTTCAATCAGAATGACATGTATTGTAAGTGGAGTACAAAAATATTAAAAATCCATAGATATTTAATGAAGTAAAGAATTCCAGAAGAGGGTGAGTAAAACTTCTGTATTTGTATTCATGTAACTGAAAGAAAAGTTATCTTATATAAAGTGTAGTGTAAAAGAGGATTCGCTTACATTGCAAGTGAAAAAATTAGGACCCTGTATTTGTCATAGAAATTCCCTATCAGCTGTGTGCCTATTCATGATAGAATCGTTTTGTTATGAATGGAAATAGAGGTGCAATGGACATATGAATCATATACAAACAAATTTTTCGTCTTTTTTCAGTAAAATAATGATTGGTGCGATGCTCGCATTTTTTGTTTACAGTTGTTGGTCTGCGTTCGAAACAAGCAAACAATTTTTTGGAGACAATACAACAAGTGTAACAATTGTATTGGTTATTTTCGTTATTCTCATGCTGTTGGTAGCATCGATTTTACAGTATCGTTTTACAGATAAACAATTTCTTATTTTTCTTATCAGTACATGTATAGTTGTGAGACTTAGTATGGTTTTATTTGTAGATGTTCCGTTAATCGGTGATATGAAAGCTATGTTTGAGTCTGCAAAGCAGGTTGCAATTGGTAATAGCGTAGAGAATATAGCACAGTTACCTTTTATTATTTATGAATCAATTATTATTCGTATATTTGGTGATACAGTATTCGCATTGCAGTTATTTAATATTTTATTTTGCACAGGGACTGCATTTTTCATTTATCGTATTGCAGCAATCGTTTTTGGAGAAGAATGCGGTCGTATTGCGTCTGTATTTTACGCTTTATATATTCCAAATATATTTATGAGTTCTTTATTAACATCAGAATCACTCGCAATATTTTTATTTTATTTAGCTTGTTACATACTTTTATATAAAGGTTTAGATCATCCTTATATGTGGGTGCTTGCAGCAATTTTATTTGCATGTAGTAATATGATTTTCCCAATGGGGTTATTTCTTCCTATTTTTATTGCTGTATATGTATTGTTAGTTGAACTTTTTCAATCAGCAATGAAGCAAAAAGTATTATTAAAGATGATAGGGATACTTATTCTATTTTATAGTGCCCATTTTGGTGTGAGTTATGGAATTCAGACAATGGGAATGTCACAATATACGATTTCAAACGAAACGTATGTTCAATCTGTTTTGATTGGAAAAGGTAAAAATGAGAGGGAAATGACAAAGAATCAAAGCGTAACAGAGCGTATTGACCAAAAGCTAAAAGAGATTGAAGAAGAAAGGTTTAAACTTTTAAAGCCAGTCATTAATCAATTCTCAGATGAGGGAATACATTCTATTCTATTTAAATGTGAAAAACTTATATATATAGCAGTAACATTGTTTATGTCTATTGCTTTATTACACTTTCTTATTAAGAAACAACAAAACGAAGGATATATGTTGTTCTTATTGTTAATTAGTGGATACGTATTGTTAAGACTCTTCCAAGTAGATATGGCATATTACAATCTTATAGTGCCAGCTTTGTTTATTTTGCAAAGCTTTGGTGTTTATATGAGCTATGTGTACTGTCAAAAAATATTCTTCAGAAAATAAAAAGAATCCAGATTGGATTCTTTTTTTGAATGGAAGATGAGGACTAAGAATTAGTGGAGATAAAGAATCCCTACTGACATAATCTGCACTCTATCGGTTCAGTTCCAGTTGTAAACTATCGGCTGTTAAAGCCATTTTTGAGGAATCGTCTTGAATTCCTTTCATTACTTGTGAAATGGTTTCTAACTCATTTTCAATTTTTTTATTCTGCTCTTTCGAGTTAGACATGTCTTTTACAATTTCTTGGAAGTATTGATCTGTTGCAGACATACCATCTGTTCCTTCAGATACGAGGGAGCTAATTTGTTTGACTGAAGAAGAGACACGAATAATTTGTTCATTTGTTTTTTCAACGAGCTTTGTCACGTTGGATATGGATTCTTTCGTTTGCTCTGATAACTTTCGAATTTCTCCAGCTACAACGGAGAAGCCCTTACCAAATTCCCCAGCACGAGCAGATTCAATCGCAGCATTTAGTGCGAGTAAGTTTGTTTGCTCTGCAATTGATTTTACAATATCTATGATTTCGTTAATTTTGTTAGAAATATCGAGAAGTTCATGAGTATCTGTAATGATAGTTTCCATGTTCGTTTGAATGTATTCCATTCGTTTATTTTGCTGATTTAATTGCTCTTTCCCTTTATTGGCTTTTTCCTCCGATGTTGTAGCTAATGATGTACCTGTTTTGGCAATTTCTACAATAGTTTCAGATTTAGCGGTTAACTGTTGAATAGAAGCGCTCGTTTTTTCAGATACAGATGCTAGTTCTGTTGCAATATGCGTAATGGTCATAGCTGTTATTTCTTTTTCTTTTTCATGTTCTTTTTGCATTCTTTCATATTCAGATTCATAAGCCGCAATAACGAGTTCTTGTTCAAGGGTAAATAATTTATTTATAACGTTTATAGAATGTGAAAAATCGTCAATTGTTTTAATTTTTGTTTGCAATATCTTCATGATTGAGCGGAATAATTCTTGATAAGCGGCAGTATACCATTTTCTATGTAAGCCAATTTGTACATGTCTTTTGGCAATTCGAACACGTTGTTCAATAAAATCTTCATGCATATCTCCGCTGAATAATTCTTTTATATGTGTTTTTAAAGTTTGCTTTAGTTTTGGAATAGAACTATAACGTTCAATAATAGTAATTAAATTTGGCTGTTTTGTAATATTGACATAGAATTTTTCCGTAATCCAATCAATTTCTTCATAAATAAAGGGCTGTAGTACCTTTACGATTTGTAAATCTTCCTTTGAAATATGTAGCATATCCATTTGAATTTTCAATTCAGAATTAGTAGGTACGTTAAAAGTGATTTGTTGATCCTTACTTAATTCAAGTATACTGGCGTATGTTTTATTTGTATGTTTTTTAAAAACCCCAAGCATCGTTCTTCCCCCTGTGTATAAAGCGTTTTCATTTTTGGTTCTATTATAATTATATATTTTTATATACAATTACTCTATATTAGTGTGTAGAATAGTATATAAATTAAGAGAATTCTATGCAGAATTCTCTTAATGGCCTTTATTAATTTTAGCATGTGTTTTAAAGAAAACTGGGAAATGTACATTATATATTACAGTGACAACACGAATAATGAATGTTACTAATAAACAAACATAGAAAGCTAATACGTGTGCCCCCATTGCATATGTGATTAGGAAACTAATTGCTCCTAAAATAGAAGCGATTGCGTAAATCTCTTTTCGGAATACGTAAGGGATATCTTGAGCGCAAATGTCACGCAAAATACCGCCTCCAATACCTGTAATGACTCCCATTGAAACAACTAGAAATGAGGCGTCAACATGATGTGACATTGCCGCATTTGCACCAATGGCTGTAAAAACACCTAGGCCAACAGCATCAGAAAGCATAATAACGACTTGCAGTTTATTGATACGTTCAAAAAACATACAAGTAAATAATGCTGATAATACGCTTACGAAAAAGTAAATGGGTTTAACAAATGCGACAGGAGGCAGGTTACCGATCATAATATCACGAATAATACCGCCGCCGAGCGCAGTAGCTACAGCTAAACAAAGGACACCAAATAAATCTAAATCTTTTTTTAAACCAACTAATGTACCGGAAATAGCAGCGGCGATAATGCCAAGAAACGTAAATATGTCGATTAATAACATTGCTGTAATCCCTTCCTCCTAAAGATGTTCCAGAGAAAAAATATACACTAAAGTTATGTAAATAACAATGCATTTTCGTTACATGTAGAAAAAAAGAAAAAATGAGGAAAGAAAGCGCTTGAAAATACAAATAATCTTTTTTCTGTAAGGTAAGGTTGGGGTAGAAATGTGAGACGTTTAATTAAAAAATATATGTTATAATAAATATTTGAGATGAGAAAAAATATTAACTGTATAGATTGAAATTAGGTAATAGTTATGGAGGTTCTAGATGTTAAGCGAAAATAGTAAAAGTAATAAATTTGAAAATTTTCTACTAATCTTTATTTTGTTGCAACCGATTTTAGATTTGCTTACAGCGTTCTGTATCATGGTTTTAAAAATTGATACGACCATTGGAGTTATTACACGCTTATTCGTTATGTTCCTAAGCGGGATATATATTTTAATTCAAACGAAGAAACAAGGAAATATAAAATATATATTGTATATAATCTTAGTAGGGATAGTCTTTACAATCGGATTAGTAAATAACAAGCTTACAAAAAACCCTATGGTACTTACAGAAGAAATTAAATTTATAGCAAAAGCTTTATATCCTTTTGTTATGCTTACTTGTTATGTGTTTGTATTCAAGTCTTTAAAAGAAAAAAGCCATTCAAATTCAAAAATGCGTGACTATATTACGTATGCATCACTAATTATAGGGGTAGTAATGGTAGCTTCGATTACTACTGGAACAGATTATAATAGTTATGAATGGGTAAAATTAGGATCACGCGGTTGGTTTTATGCAGGTAACGAGCTAGGATCTATTTTAGCCATCATGTGTCCGATTGTTATTTTGTATTCAATTGAAAAAACAAAAAGTATAGGTAAAGCGTACTATTGGATTCCTTCAATTTTAGTTGTTTATTCACTATTTGCAATTGGAACAAAGGTTGGCGTAGGAGCAATCTTTGGATCAATGGCTATCGCAGTTGTTATGTGCTTTATTCAAGCATTTACACAACGTAAAGATGGAAAGAAACATGCCTATTTATTAAATGGTTTTCTTGCAATGACTGTATTTGTAGGCATATTGGCATATACACCTTTTTCACCATTTATGAAAAATATGGGATTCCATTTCCAATTGATTGAACAAGAACAGAGTGTGAAAAAGGAAGAGAAAAAGAAGGAGGAAGCTAAAGAGCATAAACCTCCTGTGACAGAGAAAGAAAAGGAAAAAGAGAAAGAAAAAGAAAAAGTAGCGGAGAAAAAAGAAGAAACGCAAGCTCTTATTTTTAGTGGGCGTCAATTATTTGAACAGATGTATAAAGATTTCTATAATGAAGCTCCAATGTCTCAAAAATTATTAGGAATGGGTTACGCTGGTAACTATAAAGAACAGCCGAAGTTAATTGAACGTGACTTCCATGATTGGTTCTATTCTTTCGGAATCATAGGGTTCATTTTACTTGTAATTCCATTTTTATACTTTGGTATTAAATTTATTGCATGTATATTTACTAAATTTAAACAAATATTCACTGTGAAATATGCAATGGTGATTGCAGCGATATTTCTCGGATTAGGTATTTCATTCATGGCTGGTCATATTTTAATTGCACCTGGAGTGAGTTTCTACTTAGTAGTAATCATGGCATATTTAATAGTTGACCTGGAAATTGAATGATAGAAAAATAAAAGCTAGCATATGTTAGCTTTTATTTTGTTATAGTAAATAAAAAGAAAAAAATGGGGGATGTAAGAAATGAAAGTGTTGCATATGAATGCTGGTGCAGAAGAAGGTGGGGGAAAAACACATATTATTTCACTTTTATCTCAATTTTCAAAGGAAGAAGTGGAATTAATGGTATTTGAAGAAGGTGCAATTGCTAGAGAGGCGAGAAACCTTGGCATTCAAGTGCATGTTTTTACCCAATCATCTCGGTACGACCTATCAATTCTTTCAAAAATAAAAGCATTTATTAATGAAAATCAATTTGACATTGTGCATACACATGGCGCACGAGCAAATTTCTATCTCTCCCTCTTGAAAAAAGGTATAAAAGCGAAATGGATAATGACTGTCCACAGTGATCCAACTTTGGATTTTATGAAGAGGGGATTAAAAGGATGGGTATTTACGAAGTTAAATTTACGTTCTTTCAGGAAGGTAGATTTGTTCTTTGCAATTACGGAGAACTTTAAGAGAAACATAATAAAACTAGGTGTACCAGAAGAAAAGATTTGTACGGTTTATAATGGAATTGAGTATGATAGTAATCCGGTAAAACCTTATGATAAGAGTGAATTTGGCATCGGTGAAGGAGTATTTACAGCTATTCAAGTAGCGCGTCTTCATCCTGTTAAAGGTCATGATATTTTATTTGAAGCATTACAAAAAATTAAAATTCCCAATATAAAGGTACTCTTGCTTGGTGATGGTCCTATAGAAGTAGAATTAAAAGAGATGGTGAAACAAAAGGGTCTAGAGGATAAAGTAATGTTTCTAGGTTTTCGTACAGATTCAAAAGAATTATATGCATCTGCACACATTAATTTGTTAACCTCTTATAGCGAAAGTTTCCCTCTTGTTTTATTAGAAGCGGCTAATCAACGCTTAACGTCTATTGCAACAAATGTAGGCGATATGAGAAAGTTAATAGTTGATGATACGTATGGATGGATTGTACCGATTGGTGATGCGGATTCATTAGCAAACGCATTAGAAAATGCTTACGAAAAATGGTTGAATGGTGAATTAGAAGCGATGGGAAATCGTTTATATAATCACGCATCTACTCATTTCTCGCTAAAGAATTTGTATGAAGATACTTATAATGCATATAAAAAACTTTTACTGAAATAGAGAGGATAGTTAATCATGGAAGTAAAAACGGTTGATATTCTAGGTGTTCCTTTTTCTACAATGACAATGGATGAAACAATCCAATATTTGAAGGGACAACTAGAATTGGAGCGAACACATACTTTTCAGGTAGTAACAGCGAACCCTGAAATTGTTATGTGTGCAAAAAAGGATGAAACATTCCATAAAACATTATTAAATACAGATTTAATTACACCTGATGGTATTGGAGTTGTAAAAGCAAGTGGTATGCTAGGTACACCTTTAAAGGAACGTGTAGCAGGTTTTGATTTAATGTGTAATTTATTTGCGAAGCTATCAGAAGAGAATAAACCGGTATCTGTTTTCTTACTTGGTGCAAAACCGCATGTTGTACAAGCTGCAGCAGATCATTTAACGAAGACATATTCAGCTGTATCTATTGTAGGTATACAAGATGGGTATTTTAAACAAGAAGAAGAAGAGAATATCGTTTCTCGTATTCAAGAAGCAAAACCAGATCTATTACTTGTCGCGCTTGGTTTCCCAAGACAAGAGAACTTTATCCAAACTAATAAGTATCGTTTAGAAACGAAAATGGCTGTTGGAGTAGGTGGAAGTTTAGACGTATGGGCTGGAGAGGTAAAACGTGCACCAAAATGGATTCAAGCGATCCATTTAGAGTGGTTTTATAGATTGTGTAGTAATCCAACGCGCTGGCGCCGTCAGTTAGTATTAGCGGAATTTTTAAAAGAAATCATGCGTTCGAAAAAGTAGCGGAATATCGCTACTTTTTTATTTGGCTATTTTTGATAAATTGAAGTTTTGTTTATCTAATACTGATTGTTGCCCCTCAATAATCGGGCGTTTCATGACAGTATATTTTCAGTCTAACTTCTTTGCTCCAGCTGAATTTTGAGGTAGGGTTCTTACGGCCCTCAAATAGTGGGATATGTATTTTGCTTTTTGGGAATGATGAAGGAGAATTTTTTACAAAGTATTTTACTTATACAATTCACACATGTAAAATGATGTGTAAAGACAGCTGTGTAAGGAGGACTTCTTGTGGGCAAGGTGAAAGAAATTTCGAAGCGAAAGCTACTTGGTATAGCGGGGCTTGGATGGTTATTTGATGCAATGGATGTTGGGATGCTTTCATTTGTAATGGTAGCGTTGCAAAAAGATTGGGGATTAAGTACGCAAGAAATGGGCTGGATAGGCAGCATTAATTCAATTGGTATGGCAGTCGGGGCGCTCGTTTTTGGAATACTATCAGATAAAATAGGGCGGAAATCAGTCTTTATTATTACATTATTACTATTTTCTATCGGTAGTGGTTTAACTGCTTTAACGACGACACTTGCGATGTTCCTTGTTTTACGATTTTTAATTGGTATGGGGCTTGGTGGAGAACTTCCAGTTGCTTCTACATTAGTATCAGAGAGTGTTGAAGCACATGAACGTGGCAAAATAGTTGTGCTATTAGAAAGTTTTTGGGCAGGTGGATGGCTAATTGCAGCTCTTATCTCGTATTTTGTTATCCCGAAATATGGTTGGGAAGTGGCTATGGTATTGAGTGCGGTTCCGGCACTATATGCTTTATATTTAAGATGGAATTTGCCAGATTCTCCGAAATTCCAAAAGGTTGAAAAAAGACCATCTGTTATCGAAAATATAAAGTCAGTTTGGTCTGGGGAATATCGTAGGGCAACAATTATGTTATGGATTCTATGGTTTTCTGTTGTCTTTTCCTATTATGGAATGTTCCTTTGGTTACCTAGTGTAATGGTATTAAAAGGATTTAGTTTAATAAAAAGTTTCCAATATGTACTTATTATGACGTTAGCTCAATTGCCAGGGTATTTCACTGCTGCTTGGTTTATTGAACGTCTTGGTCGTAAGTTTGTTTTAGTTACGTATTTGATCGGTACAGCGTGCAGTGCTTACTTGTTTGGAGTGGCAGAGTCATTAACGGTACTAATCGTAGCAGGCATGTTACTATCCTTCTTTAATTTAGGTGCTTGGGGTGCATTATATGCTTATACACCTGAACAGTATCCAACGGTTATTCGTGGTACAGGTGCAGGGATGGCAGCAGCATTCGGTCGTATTGGTGGTATTCTTGGGCCTTTATTAGTAGGATACTTAGTTGCTTCACAGACTTCATTATCACTAATATTTACGATTTTCTGTGGATCAATTTTAATTGGTGTAGTTGCTGTAATTGTACTTGGGCAAGAAACGAAGCAACGAGAATTGGTATAAGGTAAAACTTTAATCAGTGATTGATCTGATTATTGGCCCGTACCAATTGTGTTTTAGAGCAGTAAAACTAAGGGCTCATGTTTTCGCATTCCGTTATTTGTACTGCCTACAAATAACGGAATAAAAGGGCAGGGGGAACCGTGGTGGTTCCCTTTTTTCTGTTTTTTTAGATAAATGATGGTATAGTAAGAAAAAGGGAATGTTCCTTATAAAAGCGAATGTATACAACAGGACATACGGACAAAAGAATTAGGTGGTTGAAGAAATGAAAATTTTACTAATCATGGAAGAAGCAGAAGAGCGAAGAAGTTTAGTTGAAAAATTTACTGAAAATATAAGGAATGTAGAATGTTTTGAAGCAAATACAGGAACAGAATCATTATTTATGATGAAGAAGCATACACCAGATTTTGTTTTTTTAAATTCCAAATTACTAGATGGAACGGGTTTTGAATATGCAAGTTTATTACGGGAAGTAAATTGTTATACGAAATTTATTTTTATGGGTGAAGATATAGAAGAGTCCATTACAGCATTTCGTTTTCAAGCAGTTTATTATTTACTACGCCCATTTCGCGAAGAAGATTTGCAATTCCTTTTATATAGAATGGGTAAAGAGCAAGGCGAGAAAGCAAAGAGTTATTTGCGAAAACTACCGATAGAAGGTCAAGAGGGGATTAGGTATGTTTTCCCTGATGATATTGTATATGTAAGCAAAAATAAGGAAAACAAAACAGTTTCAATTTATACAACAAATAATCAGTATATTTCAACATATACACTTCAGGAGCTGGAAAATAAGCTAAATGTATATGATTTTTTACGCGTGCATAAAAGTTATTTAATTAATATGTCATATGTACAAGAACTAAAACCTTATTATAATGGCACATATAATCTGTATTTAGATAAATATGATGAGCAACCGATTCCAGTTAGTCGTAATTATGTGAAACGACTTCGAAATAAAATTGAATTATAGCAGATAATGCGAACTTTTTAACATGATAAACTAAAAATCCTTCATGATAGGGAGGATTCAAGTTAAATATTCAGAAAATTTAGTACAATCCCACTAAGAAATAGTATTGGGGGGATTGTATGTGAGAACATTGAAGTCGATTTTACTTTGGGGAGTTATTGCAGCAGTAGGAGCAGGTGCTTTTGGTGTAATAGCTTTATCACAAGGTGAAACTATTAATGCCGTATGGCTCTTAGTAGCTGCGGTATGTGTGTATGCAGTTGCTTATCGCTTTTATAGTAGATTTATAGCGAGAAAGGTATTCGGTTTAGATAATAATCGGCAAACGCCAGCCCATACATTAAATGATGGAAAAGATTATGTTCCGACAAATAAGTGGGTATTATTTGGGCATCATTTTGCAGCAATTGCTGGGGCGGGGCCTTTAGTAGGACCAATTTTGGCGGCACAAATGGGATATTTACCAGGGACAATATGGATTATTGTTGGGGTAGTTGTCGCTGGAGCTGTTCAAGATTTTGTAATTTTATTTGCTTCGATGAGACGTAATGGTAAATCTTTAGGAGAAATGATTAAAGATGAGATTGGTCCTGTTACAGGACTTATTGCAATGATCGGTATTTTAGGCATTATGATTATTTTATTAGCGGTATTAGCATTAGTAGTAGTAAAGGCGCTTGTCGGAAGTCCTTGGGGAATGTTTACAATAGCAGCAACGATTCCTATCGCTATTTTAATGGGAGCGTATATGCGCTACATTAGGCCTGGACGGGTTGGTGAAGGGTCAGCAATCGGAATTATCCTACTTATACTGTCTCTTATTGGAGGGCAGTATGTAGCGGAAAATCCAGCACTTGCAAGCATATTTACATTTAGCGGCGAAACAATTGCTATTATGCTTATTGTATATGGGTTTATCGCATCGGCATTACCAGTTTGGATGCTTTTAGCACCACGTGATTATTTAAGCACATTTTTAAAAGTCGGAACAATTGTAGGATTAGCAATCGGTATTTTAATTGTAGCACCAGAGCTACAAATGCCAGCAGTTTCGAAATTTATTGATGGAACTGGTCCTGTGTTCTCTGGAAACTTATTCCCGTTCTTATTTATTACTATTGCTTGTGGTGCAGTGTCTGGATTCCATGCTCTCGTTTCATCAGGTACGACGCCGAAGATGATTGAGCAAGAGGGACACGCACAGCCAATCGGTTATGGAGCGATGTTAATGGAGTCATTTGTAGCGGCGATGGCGATGATTGCAGCTTGTGTATTAACACCGGGAACTTATTTTGCAATTAATAGTCCCGCAGCACTTATCGGTACAGATGTCTCACAGGCAGCTCAAGTTATTTCCTCATGGGGATTTGCTATTACACCAAATGAACTAAAAGATCTCGCTGTAAACGTTGGAGAGCAAACGATTTTATCACGTACAGGTGGTGCGCCAACGTTAGCGATAGGTATGGCATATATTTTCTCACAAGTAATAGGTGGAACGGCCATGATGGCATTTTGGTATCATTTTGCGATTCTCTTTGAAGCGCTATTCATTTTAACAACGATTGATGCTGGAACGCGTGTAGGCCGATTTATGATTCAAGATATTTTAGGGCATGTATATAAGCCATTTGGGAAAACGGATTCTACATTAGCGAATGTAATAGCTACAACGTTATGTGTATTAGGATGGGGCTATTTCTTATATCAAGGGGTAGTTGATCCGCTTGGTGGAATTAATACATTATGGCCACTTTTCGGTATTGCAAACCAAATGTTAGCAGGTATTGCATTATTACTTGGAACGACAATTTTGTTCAAGATGGGGAAAAAGGCATATGTTTGGGTGACGCTTATTCCAACTGTCGGATTGCTTATTGTAACGATGACGGCGGGTTATCAAAAGCTATTTCATGAAAACCCTAAAATAGGATTTCTATCCCACGCAAAGGTGTTTCAAGGAGCATTAGATGAGGGGAAAGTGTTAGCGCCAGCTAAAAATGTCGCTCAAATGAAGCAAATTATTTTCAATGATTATATTGATGCGGCACTTTGCGGGATTTTTATGATAGTTGTAATCGCTGTATTAATTTCTGCAATTCGAATTTGGATTCAAGTATTAAGAAATAAGCCGATGCCGCTAAAAGAGGCACCATATATCCCTAGAGATGAAAGTGAGTCGAGGAACTATGCTTAAAAGACTATGGAAAGTATGGGGACAAAGGAAACACTTTATTAGTTTACTTGTTGGAGTACCAAGCTATGAAACATATGTAGAGCATATGAAAAAGCATCATCCAGAAGAAGAAGTTGTATGTCAAAAACAGTTTTTTGCAGAAGCACAAGAAGCTAGATTTAATGCAAAGGGTGGAAAAATCTCGCGCTGTTGTTAGTGAAAAGGACGAATTTTCGTCCTTTTTTATTTTTTGCTGTTCCACGTGAAACAGCAAAAAATAAATAAAAATCTTTGGGAATTATAGGAACTTCGTATACAATAAAATAAGGAAAGGGATAGATAGAAAAGTAGGGAGATTATTTTATGTTAAGGGATTTATTTGTAAACACAACAATTATTCTTTCCTTTATTTTTATTGGAGGTCAGCTTTTAAGGGACAGGCCGTTAAAAGAAGAGTTCTCTTTTTGGAAGAAATGTGTAGTAGGTATTCTTACCGGAATATTAAGTGTACTGTTGATGCATTTTGGTGTACATATTGAGGATATTATGTTAGATCTACGCTATTTAGCTGTTATTTTGGCAATTATAATTGGAGGTCCAATAGCTAGTAGTATAACAGTTACTATTATTTTAATTACTCGATTGTTTTTCACTGATTACTCTTTAGCCTCTGAATTGGCTTGTTATACTATTGTATTGATAGGCGTTGGAATTATTTTTATTTGGCGGATGAAAGCTTCTATATTTACAAGGTGGATCTGGTTTAATGTATATAGTTTATCTATTTTAGCGGTGCCACTTTCTATTTTATTTAAGGATAGATCTATAGTAGCATTATATTTAGTTTGTAGTAGTATAGCAGCATATATCACGTTTATAAGTGCAAATTATGTTTTACAATCCAATGAGTTATTTCAAACGATGAAGCAATATGCAACGATAGACGCATTAACAGGTTTAGGAAACGTAAGACAGTTTGACTTAGAGATGAATCGTCATATTAGTAATAAGCGCATGGAAAATGATTCAATTTGTTTACTACTTATAGATATTGATCATTTTAAGTATGTAAATGATACGTATGGGCATCCTGCAGGAGATGAAGTATTAAAACAAATAGGGCGTATTTTACGAGAAGTTTCAACGTTTCCAGATTTGGCCTTCCGAAAGGGTGGAGAGGAGTTCGCGCTTCTGATACCGAGGAAGGGATTAACTTACGGAATGCGTATGGGGGGAACAAGTTCGCACAGCTGTTGAGAAACATTCATTCCAATTGTTAAATGGAACAAAAATAAAAATTACAGTTTCAGTAGGAATTTCAGTATATGAACAGTCACCAGAGCAATTTATTCAAGCTGCTGATGACGCGTTATATTACTCCAAAAGAAATGGTAGAAATCAGGTCAGTTCTGCATCTTAAAGGTAAGATGACCGGAAGAGCTTATAAAAAACACCCACAGAGAGGGAATATCTGAACTCTGTGGGTGTTTTCATTTAGTTAGACAAGTTCTTTTGATACAACGAATTTACGATATGCACCATGATGTGTTGGGCCTACGTATTCGTTGATCTTGAATGAATAACGAATAGCAGCTGTGATAAATTCTTTAGCAGTTTTTACCGCCTCTTTCACAGATTTTCCTTTTGCAAGCTCTGCTGTAATTGCAGCAGAATATGTGCAACCTGCGCCGTGTGTATTTGTTGTATCAATTTTTTCTGATTCTAAAAGATCAAATGTTTCTCCATCATATAGGACGTCGATGGCAGTTTCCGTACCAAGCTTGCTACCGCCTTTAATTAGGACATATTTCGCACCTAAAGCGTGGATTTTTTTCGCTGCTTCTTTCATGTCTTCAAGAGAATTAATTTTCACACCACTTAATTGGTAAGCTTCAAATAAGTTTGGTGTTACAACTAATGCCTTTGGAACAAGAACGTCACGTAAGCAATCATTCGTTTCAGGATGTAATGCTTCATCAGCACCTTTACATACCATAACAGGGTCAACTACTACATTTTTGAAATTATGTTTTTCGATTGTTTCTGCAACCATTTCAATAATTTCTACTGATCCAAGCATACCTGTTTTTAAAGCATCTACTCCAACACCTTCAATTGTCGTTTCTAACTGTGGTTTTAATGTAGAAGCTGGGATTGGGAATACGTTATGTGCCCAACCGTTATGTGGATCCATCGTTACGATTGTCGTAAGAGATGTCATTCCGTATACACCAAGTTCTTGGAATGTTTTTAAATCTGCTTGTATACCAGCACCGCCACTTGTGTCAGAACCAGCGATAGTAAGTGCTTTATTTAATGTCATTATGAAAGCCCCCTCAGGTGATATAATGAAAACTATGTTTTCACCATTATATCAATGTTATGAATAAGTACAAAGTGAAAAGTAGATGATTTATTTGAGGAGCTATTTAAAATCTTGTATGTAGGAGACGAATTATGTTTCAAGAGAATCGTACAAATGAATTAGTTATATTAAAAGAAATTGCAGAAACACTAAATACATCAAATGATATGTACCATGTACTGCAAGCGGTGCTAGAAAAATTGCTCAGTGTAACAGGTCTAACGACGGGCTGGATTTTTCTTGCGGATGAAAATGGGAAATATACGAGGTTAATCGATTACCAGTTACCAGAGGCACTTACATATGAAAATAAACGCCCGATGTGTGAAGGTGAGTGTTGGTGTTTACGTGGCTTTGTGGATGGGAAATTAGAGCGAGCGGTTAATATTATTGAATGTAAAAGAATTAATAATGCAATTGAATATAATTGGGGAGATACAGAAGGAATCCTTCATCATGCTACGGTTCCTTTAAAGGCTGGAGGAGAGAAATTTGGTGTTTTAAATGTAGCTAGTCCAGGTAAAACACATTTTTCGGAAGAAGAATTAGTATTGCTTCAATCAGTTGCTTTCCAAATAGGGACGGCCTTAAAGCGAACAAAATTATATGAAAATGAAAAGCGAAGAGCACATTATTATGTGAAATTGGAGCGGTTTATTCAAGCTTTAAAAACGATTCATAAGTTTAATATATTACCTGAAAAAGTGGTAAATCACGTAGGTGAAGTATTTCAGTGGAATCAAGTGGCGTTTTTTATTAGGGAAGAAATAGAGTTATCTTTGCGAGCTTCTTATGGTCAGGAAGAGTTACAAGAGGATGTAAAAGAAGCAGCAAAGAAGGCGTTAGAACAAGGCGAGCTAGCTCTATTAAAACATCTAAATGGAGCTGTTATTGCTACACCAATACATATCCAAAATCATATATTTGGTGTTTTATGTGTTAGTTTAAATAATGGGGAATTTGATGTTAATACAATAGATGTAATTCAAGCATTATCGAATCACGTTTCATTAATAATAGAGAATTTAAGATTAAACGAACAGCGCCGTGAACTCGTACGAATGGAAGAAAGAAACCGATTAGCGAGGGATTTACATGATTCTGTTTCGCAAAAATTATTTTCATTAACCTTTATGACAAAAGGGGCTGAAGCTGTTTTAAAAGGTCAAAATGAAAAGGTTGATCAATCTTTGCATGAGATGCGTGAACTAGCGCAAGGAGCTTTAAAGGAAATGAGAACATTAATTTGGCAGCTTCGTCCGGCAGGTTTAGAAAAAGGCTTATTACCAGCTTTAAAGCAGTACGGTGAAAACTTGGGATTGAAAATTCGTGAACAAGTTACAGGTGTTCGTGATTTGCCGCGTGTAGTAGAGGAAGCGCTATGGAGAATTGGACAAGAAGCTTTAAATAACGTAAGTAAACATGCGAATGTCAGAGAAGCAACGATTTATTTCAAAGTGACGGAGAAGAATGTATCATTAGAAATAGTCGATCAAGGAAAAGGCTTTGTAGAAAAGGATATAAAAGAGAAGAAATCACTCGGCATGACTACGATGCGCGAAAGAGTAGAATTAATTGGTGGAACAATTAAAATTGTAAGTGATAAGAAAAGAACCAGTATAAAAGTAAACGTACCATTATGATGTGAAAATGAGGGAAGTTTGTGAAAATAAAAGTATTGTTAGTTGATGATCATACAGTCGTTTTAAAAGGATTAGCATTTTTCTTAAGTACGCAAGAAGATTTAGCGTTAGTTGGAGAAGCGAATAATGGGAGAGAAGCATTAGTGAAAGTAGGGGAGACAAATCCTGATGTTGTACTAATGGATTTATATATGCCCGAAATGGATGGTGTTGAGGCAACGGCGTGTATCAAACAAGAATATCCGGATGTGAAAGTAATAGTATTAACTAGCTTTTCTGATCAGGCACATGTTTTACCAGCATTAAGGGCGGGAGCAAGCGGCTATATTTTAAAAGATGTAGAACCAGACCAACTTGTTGAAGCTATTCGAAGCGCCTATAAAGGTAATATTCAATTACATCCAGATATAGCAACCGCTCTTCTCTCTCAAACATTACCTGTGGAAGAAAAGGAAGAAGAACCTTCTATTCAAGTGGATGTGCTAACAGCAAGAGAAAATGAAGTGTTGCAGCTATTAGCAAAAGGGATGAGTAATAAAGAAATCGCTTCGGTTTTAGTTATTACAGAAAAAACGGTAAAAGCTCATGTAAGTAGTATTTTGAGTAAATTACATTTATCCGATCGCACGCAAGCGGCGTTATATGCAGTGAAAAATGGAATTGTATAAGACAAAAGTCGTAAGACCTAGTTCGCCTTTGGAAGGTGGACTTTTTTTATGGAAAAATACGTCTATGTGAGGACGAAATTATCTTGATATAAAGATAAGATATGTTTTGTAAGCAACAAACAACAATTACAAGGGATACCTTTTTTGAAAGCATATAAAAACAGAAGAGCTAGTATTAGGAGGAAAACATAATGACAACAGTTTTATTCGTAAAAGCAAACAACCGTCCAGCGGAACAAGCAGTTAGTGTGAAATTATATGAGGCATTTTTAGCAAATTACAAAGAAGCACATCCAAATGATACAGTAGTAGAACTTGATTTATATAAAGAAGAATTACCATACCTAGGCGTAGACATGATTAATGGTACATTCAAAGCAGGTAAAGGACTTGATTTAACAGAAGAAGAAGCAAAAGCAGTAGCAGTTGCTGATAAGTACTTAAATCAATTCCTAGAAGCTGATAAAGTTGTTTTCGGTTTCCCGTTATGGAACTTAACGATTCCAGCAGTACTACACACATATATTGATTATTTAAACCGAGCTGGTAAAACGTTTAAATATACGCCAGAAGGTCCAGTTGGTTTAATTGGAGATAAGAAGATTGCATTGTTAAACGCGCGCGGCGGTGTATATTCTGAAGGTCCAGCAGCTGAAGTAGAAATGGCTGTTAAATATGTAGCAAGCATGATGGGCTTCTTCGGTGCAACAAATATGGAAACAGTAGTTATTGAAGGACATAACCAATTCCCAGATAAGGCAGAAGAGATCATTACAGCGGGCCTTGAAGAAGCAGCTAAAGTAGCAAGCAAATTTTAATTGAAAATAGAATCGTCACTCGAAAAAAGTAGCATTAACGTCTATATGTTAATGCTACTTTTTTATATTTTAAGTTCGTCAGCCAATTTTTCCAATTGAACTCGATCTTGTATGTAATAAGTTCTTCCGTCTTTTTTTAAGTAATTATGCTGGCAAAACTGGTTTAATACATATAAAAGGTGACGGTAGCTGACATTTAAGTATTCCGAAGCCTCGGTATGTTTTTCTGTATAACTGTTATTTTGTTCTGTTAATAGAATAAATGCCGCTAATCGATTTTCGAACGGATAACTATTGTTTTTGGCATAACTTTCTGTTCGGGTAATTGTTTTTTCACCGATAAATTTGCATAGTTTTTGTAGAAAGGTAGCATCTTGCAATAAAAGATGCTGACAATCTTTAAGAGGAAGCGCCAAGCACATACATTCTTCAATCACTTCCACCGTTTTCGTAACGGATTCTACACCAATTAACCCTAATTCTCCAATAAACGAAGGTGCTTGAATAAAGTTAATTAAGGAAACCTTCCCGTTTTTGTGACTCATATATATTTTTGCTTTACCGGAAATTAAGTAATAAAGATAAGGGAAATCAACCCCTTCATTACATATCCTTTCTTTCTTTTGAAAGGAATGTAGTTCAGCATATGGTAAGACATCGAAAGAAAAAAGAGCATGGAAGTTGTAAGTTTGTATGTAACGAGAGATTTCTTCGCTATTTTTGCTGACTTTCATATTTTCACCTCATGTTTAGTATGAGATATCTCCTATTATTTTTACAAGAAAGAATGGTACGATTTATGTGAATTTGTTTTTGTAGAAAAGAGAGTGTGAGGGGACTATGAAAAAATATAAAACACTATTATTTGATGTAGATGATACATTGTTAGATTTTCAAAAGGCTGAGAGGATAGCGTTACGTATGCTTTTTGAGGAGAAAGGGATTCCTCTAACTAGCGAGATTGAAGCACAGTATAAAAAAGTTAATAAAGGTCTTTGGGATGATTTTGAAGAAGGTAAAATAAATCGTGATGAAGTAGTACATACAAGATTTTCGGTTTTATTTAAAGAATATGGACAAGAAGTGGATGGGATATTATTCGAAAATAATTATCGCAGTTACTTAGAAGAAGGGAATCAACTCATACAAGGCGCCTTTGAATTTATAAATCAAATTCAAAGGGAGTATGATTTATATATAGTGACAAACGGTGTTTCTAAGACGCAAGATAAACGTTTGCGTAATGCAGGATTACATTCGCTATTTAAAGATATTTTTGTTTCTGAAGATACGGGTTATCAAAAGCCAATGAAAGAGTATTTTGATTATGTTTTTGAACGAATTCCTATTTTTTCTCCTGAAGAAGGGCTCATTATTGGGGATTCGTTAAGCGCTGATATTAAAGGTGGATATGTAGCGGGAATTGATACTTGTTGGTTTAATCCAGAAAAGAAATCAAATAATAGCGAGATTGTGCCGACATATGAAGTGCAAAATTTTGAAGAGTTATATGCAATATTGAAGCAGCATGTGTAATGAAAATGGGCAGTGGAACTTTTGTCCCTACTGCCTATTTGTATTAGCTTGTAGTTTCGTTGTTTTTAGGAAGTGGAAATGCATTACCAATCGCTGCCGCTCCAAGCATAGGTAATAGTAAGTTGAGCGGGAAAAACATGAGTAATAGTAGTGTTATAGCAATTGGTTTTCTTAATGCATAGCTTGAAATTGCTGTTGTGACAATGGCTACCGAAGCAATTGGATCTATAGGGATAATGGAAGCTATAGCATATCCGATACTAGATCCAGCGAAGATAATTGGGAAAATGTGTCCGCCACGCCAACCTGTATTTAAACAAACGGCAGTAATACATAATTTTAAAACCCCTGAAAGAAGTAGTACCCAGAAGGATAAATGGCTCCATTCAACGACTAAATCTTTTAATTGATGTTCTCCGGAGAATAATGTGTATGGGAGAAAAGTTCCTGCAACCCCTAATAAAATACCACCGATAATTCCAAGGGTAAGTTTGTATTCCCTAAAAGGATGAATGAATTTCTCTAATGTGAATTCTAATTTAAAATAAAAGAATCCAACTATAGCACCAATACTAGCAAGTGGTAGAAAGGCAATCCATTCATTAAGAGAAAGGGAACCTTCCCCAAAATCAACGATAAAGGATCCACGATTATCAAATTTACTAAGTAATAAATAAATGGAAAAACCAGCGAAAGTAGTAGCTAAATATACAATTGCTTTTTTTCCTTTAGAAAATTCATTAATTTGTTCACCCTCATTTTCATTTGGAGCTAAATAACCGAATAATGGCGCGTTAAAAATTACACTTAAAGTAGCACCAATTCCAACCTCTGTTAGTTCATTCATTCCTTTTAAGGCGAATGTAAAGCGATCCCCTACCCATGTACAAAGTCCACCGATAATGCCAACAAGTGCTGCTTCGGGACCTAAGCTAGCCCCAAATATTAAAACGATAATCGCAGTTAAAGTAGCTTTATGTACAAAACGGTATTCAATTCTACCTGTTTTTTTATATTCACCCATTACTTCCGGCATAAGACGTGGATATGTGCCGAAGTATTTTTGGGTTAAGCCAACGAGAATACCGCCGATAGTTGTTATACAAATGGTGTAATACGGGGGAGAAGATAAGATAGTAGGTAAGTATCCCCAAATAAAGTGAATGCCGATATTTATTGTAACTAAAAATAACCAGACTGTTGCTCCTACTATAGAGCCTAAAATAATGCCGTATAGGACGAGTATAAAGTGCATGTCCTTTGTGTGTGTCATGTTCTACCTCCGTTATGTAAGTTTTAATGTGGAAAGAATTAAATATACTACTGTGAAATGAAATGAATATGTATAGTATCTTTTTGAGAGGTTGGCTTATTCAATATATTGAGGTCTCGTCAGAATTTGGAATGTATACAGTTAAACTACTTATTTAATTCTATGTATTAATAGGGGATTTTAAAAGGTCTTTTTCGAATTAATATGGAATATATTTCTTTTGTTGTGTGTATCAAATTCTTTGTTGTTAATTTAGAACATTCAGAAAAACTAATTGACATTAGGAAATTATTGCTATAAAATCAACGGTAATTGCATAGTCTTATCAAGAAAAGGTGGAGGGACAGGCCCGATGAAACCTTGGCAACAGCCGTATAACGGAATTGTGCCAAATCCTGCAGGTAATAATCCTGAAAGATAAGAAAGAGCCTTTAGAGCGTGTTTTCAAACTGCTCCTTTCTTGTTTTCAGGAAAGGAGCAGTTTTTTATTTTGTATAAGAAGAAAGGAGAATGAGAGATGGGAGAATCATGGGGAAAAGGAACAATTTGTGTGCAAGGTGGCTATACGCCAAAGAATGGTGAACCGCGTGTTTTACCGCTTTATCAAAGTACAACGTATAAATATGATACTTCGGATGATTTAGCAGCACTATTTAATTTAGAGGCAGAAGGATATATCTATACGCGTATTGGCAACCCTACTTTAGCAGCATTTGAGCAGAAGTTATCAGATTTAGAAGGCGGTGTAGGAGCTGTTGCAACGGCCTCTGGGCAGGCTGCTATTATGCTCGCTGTTTTAAATATTTGTAGTAGCGGAGACCACTTGCTTTGTTCTTCCACAGTTTATGGCGGGACGTTTAATTTATTTGGGGTGAGTTTGCGTAAACTTGGTATTGATGTTACGTTCTTTAATCCAAATTTAACAGCTGATGAAATTGTGGCCCTTGCTAATGATCAGACGAAACTCGTTTATGCGGAATCGCTAGGAAATCCAGCGATGAACGTTTTAAATTTCAAAGAATTTTCAGATGCAGCCAAAGAATTGGAAGTACCTTTTATTGTGGATAATACATTAGCCACTCCTTATTTATGCCAAGCATTTGAACATGGAGCAAATATTATCGTTCATTCTACGACGAAATATATTGATGGTCATGCAAGTTCTTTAGGTGGCATTGTCATTGACGGAGGGAACTTCGATTGGACAAATGGGAAATATCCTGAACTTGTTGAACCGGATCCAAGTTATCACGGCGTAAGTTACGTTCAAAATTTTGGTGCAGCAGCTTATATTGTGAAGGCACGTGTTCAATTATTAAGAGACTACGGAAACTGTATGAGCCCATTCAATGCGTATATTAGCAATATCGGCTTAGAAACATTGCATTTACGAATGGAGCGTCATAGTGAAAATGCTCTCGCAGTTGCTAAGTGGCTTTTTGATCATGAACGTATTGAATGGGTGAATTATCCGGGATTAGATAGTAATGAAAATTACTCGTTAGCACAAAAGTATTTGAACAAAGGTGCTAGTGGTGTTTTAACATTCGGTATTAAGGGAGGATTAGAAGCAGCGAAAGAATTTATCGCAAATGTAAAACTAGCAACTCTCGTAACGCATGTAGCTGATGCACGAACTTGCGTCATACATCCTGCTAGTACAACGCATAGACAATTAAGTGCTGAAGATCAGCGTTTAGCTGGCGTTACATCAGATTTAATTCGTTTATCGGTTGGTATAGAAGATGTTTCTGATATTATTGCAGATTTAGAAGCAGCGCTAGTCGGAGGCAAAGAACATGCCGATCATAATTGATAAAGATTTACCAGCTCGCAAAGTGTTGCAGGAGGAGAATATTTTTGTAATGACGAAGGAGCGAGCAGAAACACAAGATATCCGGGCATTGAAAATTGCTATATTAAATTTAATGCCTACAAAGCAAGAAACAGAAGCGCAATTACTTCGTTTAATTGGTAATACACCGCTGCAATTAGATGTTCATTTACTTCATATGGAATCGCATTTGTCTCGTAATGTAGCACAGGAACATTTAACGAGTTTCTATAAAACATTCCGTGATATTGAGAATGAAAAATTTGATGGGCTTATTATTACGGGGGCGCCAGTAGAGACTCTTTCTTTTGAAGAGGTAGATTATTGGGAAGAGCTTGGGCGTATTATGGAGTACTCAAAAACGAATGTAACATCTACGCTTCATATTTGCTGGGGGGCACAGGCTGGTTTGTATCATCATTATGGCGTTCCAAAGTATCCTCTTAAGGAAAAAATGTTTGGTGTATTTGAACATGAGGTCCTTGAACAACATGTGAAATTGTTACAAGGCTTTGATGAGTTGTTTTTTGCTCCGCACTCTCGTCATACAGAAGTACGAGAGAGTGATATTAGAGAGGTGGAACAATTAACATTATTAGCGAACTCTGAAGAAGCAGGTGTTCATCTTGTTATTGGGCAAGAAGGCAGGCAAGTTTTCGCACTCGGTCATAGCGAATATAGTTGTGATACGTTAAAAGAAGAATACGAACGAGATCGTCAAAAAGGGTTAAATATTGATGTGCCAAAAAATTATTTTAAGCATAATAATCCAAATGAGAAACCGCTTGTTAGGTGGAGGAGCCATGGGAATCTATTATTCTCTAATTGGCTGAATTATTACGTGTATCAAGAAACCCCTTATGTATTATAAAAAAAGATTGTGTAACACGTGGCAACGTTTTCTTTGTACAGATTAACCTTTATTTTTCCGAATGTTCAAAAAATATTGTTTTTCATATTTTTTGCTCATATAATTTCATCTAAACACAATTTTTGAGGGGTGGACAGTATTATGAAAGAAATTCAAGTTGGTTTATTAGGTCTTGGGACAGTTGGTAGCGGTGTAGTTCGTATCATTACAGATCATCAAGAGCGGCTTATACACCAAGTAGGTTGTCCTGTGAGAGTAACGAAAGTACTAGTGCAAAATATTGAAAAAGAGAGAGAAGTAGAGGTACCTTCTACTCTATTAACACAAGATGCAAATGAAATTTTAGATAATCCAAATATTGACGTTGTCATCGAAGTGATGGGTGGCATTGATGATGCAAAAGAATATATTTTGCAAGCTTTACAAAGTGGGAAGCATGTTGTGACTGCCAATAAGGATTTAATGGCCTTGCATGGGGCGGAACTATTAGCGGTAGCAAAAGATAATAAAGCAGATTTGTTTTATGAAGCAAGTGTAGCCGGAGGGATTCCGATTTTACGAAGCATCGTAGAAGGACTTTCTTCCGATCTTATTACGAAGGTAATGGGAATTGTAAATGGAACGACAAATTTTATTTTGACGAAAATGTCAGATGAAGGGAGAGCATATAACGACGTGTTAAAAGAAGCCCAACAACTTGGATTTGCAGAAACAGATCCAACATCAGATGTGGAAGGTTTAGATGCAGCAAGAAAAATGACGATTTTGGCTACCCTTGGTTTCTCTACAAATGTAGAGCTTGGAGATGTGAAGGTAAAAGGGATTACTTCTATTACAGAAGAAGATATTGAATACAGTAAGAGTTTAGGATACACGATTAAATTAATCGGTCTTGCGAAGCGAGATGGTGAAAAATTAGAGGT
>Ga0209463_1000280_pt1 | contig 45583 bp, 66 predicted proteins | sample AgamicMgSfrz_FD_187169 | JGI IMG/M metagenome (GOLD analysis project Ga0209463, IMG submission 187169) | Agave microbial communities from Guanajuato, Mexico - Mg.Sf.rz (SPAdes) (version 2) | ecosystem: Host-associated > Plants > Phyllosphere > Phylloplane/Leaf | place: Guanajuato, Mexico...
GGGTGTGCATCCAATTTGCATGCTTTTTTTATACAAACTTTTCAGGAGGGATGTTATGAGTGGCATCAAAGAATTTGTAAAAGAGTACCCCATAGCGGATATTAAACCTCATCCAAACAATCCGCGTATTCATCCGGACTCTGCGATAGAAAAACTGCAACGCAGCATTCAAGAATTCGGATTTGTAAACCCAGTGTTGATTTCAAAAGATGGAATACTATTAGCCGGTCATGCTCGTATCAAGGCATCAAAAAGCCAAAAACTCGAACATGTGCCGGCTTTAATTTTGGATTTAGAAGGCGCGAAAGCTGATGCCTACTTAATTGCTGATAACAAACTGCAGGAAGAAACCGAGTGGGATTTGCCAGTATTAAAAGATTTACTTGGCGAATTGGACACAGGGGAGTTTCCTCTTGAAATAACCGGTTTTGAATTGCCGGAAATCGAGGATCTGATTACTTCTGTAGGAGATATGGGTGATAAGGAAGCGGCTGACGATGGGTTTGACGAGGATGCGGCCCTGGAAGATATCGAGGAGCCAATTAGCCAACCAGGAGATATTTGGTTATTAGGCAATCATCGTTTAATGGTTGGAGATGCTACAAATCCGGACCATCTTGCTAAATTGATGGATGGTCGATTAGCGGATATGGTCTTTACTGATCCACCGTACAACGTAGCTTATGAAGGCAAAACGGAAGCCGCGCTTCGTATTCAAAACGATGAAATGGGCGATGAACAGTTTTATCAGTTTTTATTTGATTTCTATACAAACGTATTTAATCACACAAAAGAAGGTGGCCCAATTTATATTTGCCATGCGGATTCAGAAGGGATTAACTTCCGTTCAGCTATGAAGAACTCCGGATGGTTGCTCAAGCAATGCATCATATGGGTAAAAGATATTTTTGTCATGGGCCGACAAGATTACCACTGGAAGCATGAGCCGATTTTATACGGTTGGAAACCAGGAAGTGCTCATAAATGGTGGGGCGATCGCAAGCAATCCACTGTTTGGAATGTGGACCGACCGAAACGAAGTGCTGAACATCCAACCATGAAGCCGATTGAGCTAGTAGGAAAAGCACTAGAGAACTCATCGCGCCCAGGGGACTTGGTTATCGATACTTTTTCTGGTTCCGGTTCTACTTTAATGGCTTGTCACCAAATGGATCGCGTTTGCTATGGATTGGAGTTAGATCCTAAATATGCGGACGTAATCGTTAATCGTTGGGAGACATACACCGGAGAAAAGGCGGTGAAAACAAATGCCGAGGAAGCTGAAGTTAACGCCTGAGCTTATCAAAGAAGCGGTTGACCTTGTTAAAACAGGTAATTACACCGAAACTGTATGTCAATATTTAGGTATTGGAGAAACAACTTGGTATCGCTGGATGAAAGAAGGAGAAGCGGCGAAATCAGGAATTAAACGGGAGTTTTGGGAGTCGATAAAAAGAGCTGAGTCTTATGCTGAAATCAGAAACGTTTCAATCATTCAGAAAGCGGCTGAAAAGGCAAAAGACGACCCTAAGTATTGGGTGGCCGCCATGACTTTCTTAGAACGCAAATTCCCTCAACGATGGGGCAAAACAGATAAATTTAAAGCTGATGTTAATCACTCCGGGGAGGTGATCGACCGCCATGAGCAAAACCACAATGTCAACATCAAACAAGAAGTCAAGCACACCTTCAATGAATATGACGAAGTCATCAGCGAAGTCCTTAACGAAAGACGAGCAAGAAGAGCTTCAAGTCCTGGAGATGATCAAGAAGATCCTCACTAATCCATACATTCCGCATAAGCCGACGGTTAAGCAATTAAAGCTGTTGCTTTGCGATGCCAGGGAAGCATTGTTCGGTGGAGCCGCAGGCGGTGGTTAGGTAAGTCGGATGCTTTATTAATGGCGGCTTTGCAGTATGTTCATGTTCCTAATTATGCTGCCATTATGTTTAGACGTACTTATAAGGATTTGGCTATGCCAGGAGCCTTAATGGATAGAGCGCATGCCTGGTTGGATAATACAGATGCAAAATGGAGCGAAAAAGATAAAACCTGGACATTTCCGTCCGGGGCCACTCTTACTTTCGCATACCTACAGCATGAAAATGATAAATACAATTATCAGGGTGCGGAGTTCCAATTCGTAGCCTTTGATGAGCTTACTCAATTTGAGGAAAGCCAATATAGATACTTATTCTCACGTTTGCGCCGTTTAAAAGGTTCAGACGTTCCTTTGCGTTGTTATTCGGCAAGTAACCCCGGTGGTCGTGGCCACTCCTGGGTACGACAAAGAATCCTAATTGAAGGGCCGAAAAAAGGCAGAGAATTTATTCCTTCCAAGCTAGAGGATAACCCTTACTTGGATACAGAGGATTATGAACAATCGTTAGCGGAAATGTCCCAATATGAAATCCAGCAATTAAGGCATGGGGATTGGGATGCTGTACCGGACGGTGAAATGTTTAAGCGTCATTGGTTCAAGATCGTAAAAGAAGCGCCTGCCGATGTGAAAAAGGTGCGATATTGGGATTTGGCCGCAACGGATAAAAAGAAAGCCACTGATACAACGGCATATACGGCTGGTGTAAAGATGGGCATGAAAGATGGCCAGTATTACATCATGGATATGCGGCGTGTTCAATTATCTCCTTTAGCGGTTGAGCAGTTGATCCGTCAAACGGCTGAATTAGATGGGGTTGGCGTTCCTGTTTGGATGGAGCAAGAGCCTGGGTCAAGCGGTGTCAATACAATCGACCACTATAGACGTAAGGTTCTAAATGGCTTTGCCTTTTATGGCGATAGACCAACGGGGCCAAAAGAAGAACGTGCTAGACCATTAGCGGCGGCGGCCGAAGCTGGCAACGTTTTTCTTGTAGAGGGTGACTGGGTAAATGACTTTCTCGATGAGATTGTAGGATTCCCTGCTGGCCAATATAAAGACCAAACCGATGTGAGTGCCGCAAGCTTATCGATCTTAAACGAAATGAAGGAAATGAAACATGCTGTCAAGCCTACAATTGGCAGCGTAAAACGGAGGTAAATAGATGACTAGAGATGTTAGATTAATTCCGCATAAACTTGAAGCCTTAGCCACTGAAACACATGAAATCCCTGCCGGTGTAAAAATGGTGGGTGCTCCTGCTATGTGGAATAAAGGCGAACTTGGCGATGATGTAGTCGTAGCGGTACTGGATACAGGTTGCCAAATGACCCATCCCGATCTAGTGAACCAGGTTATTGGCGGTAAGAACTTTACAGATGATTTTAACGGCGAACCAACAAACTTTGATGATAATAACGGTCATGGCACGCATGTTGCTGGTACGATCGCGGCGATCGAGAATGGAAAAGGCGTTGTCGGCGTTGCTCCAAATGCTAAATTACTTATTGGAAAAGTATTAAGTGGAGATGGCAGCGGTTCTTATGACTGGATCATCGATGGAATTAAATATGCAACCAACTGGCGCGGTAGTAATGGTGAACGTGTACGCGTAATCAGCATGTCACTTGGCGGCCCGGATGATGTTCCTGCCCTTCATCAAGCAGTACAAGAAGCCGTTGAGCAAGGAATCCTTTTCGTTTGCGCGGCAGGCAATGAGGGCGATAGCAAAGAGGACACGTATGAATATTCATATCCAGGCGCTTACAACGAGGTCATTGAAGTAGGAGCCGTTAATTTAAACGGTGTTTTATCAAGCTTTTCTAATAACAATACAGAGGTTGACTGTGTAGCCCCAGGCGAAGACATAGTATCGACCTATCCAGGCAGCCAATACGCACGACTTAGCGGTACGTCAATGGCAACGCCTCATGTAGCCGGGGCATTAGCGATTCTTATTAGAAAGTCAGAGTTTGAGTTTGAGAGAAAACTTACAGAAGCAGAATTATATGCTCAATTAATCAAGCATACCCAGGCTCTAGGTTTCCGAAAAAGTAGTGAAGGAAGCGGCCTGGTTAAACTAGATACACTTGAACGCACTGACAGATTAGTTCAGTTCATTGCAAAGGAATTCTGTAATGGCTAATATTGTTACTTTTACCTTAAACGATAGAGGCATCACCTTTTTTGCTAATGGGATTGTTATTTTTGATTGCCCTATCGAAAGAATACAGAAGGAACCTAGACAGGCCATCATAGCTATGAAGATGTTAGTTGAATGCTATGAGGAAGAACTCTCCGACTAATTTATAAGGGGGTGTATGTTTGGATACTATCGATATTATTTCCCTGGGAGCAGGAGTACAATCGTCAACGCTTCTCATGAAGGCCGATCGTGGCGAATTTAAGATTGATGGCGAGGTAGTTATACCGAAATACGCAATTATGTCCGATACTGGCAATGAGCCGGATAAGGTCTATGAATGGCTAAGTTTCTTGCAATCGCAAGTTAAAAATATAGAGATAGTCCTCACCAATAATGGGGACATCGTAAGGGATACTTTGAAAGGCATCGAAAACCACGAGCGCTTTTCAAGTGTTCCTTTTTTTGTTGTCAATGACGTTCCGATCTATGAGCAAGTTTTAAAAGGCTATAGAAAAGTAGTGAGTGAAGAGTTCGGAGAGATTATTGACGAGCCGATCTACGAGGATGGCGAACTAATCGAAGTCAAAAAGAAACGCGGCATTTTATGGCGGCAATGTACAAGAGATTACAAAATCTATCCGGTAAGACGTGAGATTCGTAAGTTACTCGGTTACGAGCCAAGAGAAAAGGTACGAGAACACGTTAGGTTATGGATGGGAATAAGCACAGATGAAATTCAGCGAGTCAAGCCTTCTCAAGTCAAATTTATAGAGAATGTCTATCCTTTGATTGACGAAGACATGAGCCGACTGGATTGTTTGCGTTGGTTCCAGGAGAACGACTTACCTTTACCGCCTAAATCGAGTTGCATTATATGCCCTTATCATTCAGACGAGCATTGGCTTGACATCAAGCGTAACGACCCGAAGGCATGGGAGATGGCCGTTAATTTCGATAAGAAAATTAGGCATATGCCCAACGTTAACGGAACGGTGTATTTACATCGAGCTTGCGTACCTTTGGACGAAGTAGCGCTTAAGGATAATCAAGAATCATTTGATCTGTTTGATAACGAATGCGAAGGGATGTGCGGCTTATGATTAAAGATGTATACGATGATGATAAAACCCATGTTCACGTTCTGAGCTATGGTGGCGGCACACAATCAACGGCCATGCTGCTAATGGCTTTGAAAGGCGAAATTAACGGGGTTATTCCCGACTATATTATTTTTGCTGATACCGGTTGGGAGCCAAAACGCGTGTATGACTGGGTTGACAAGGTGAATACGTACATCAAGAAAGCATTCAACAGAGAAATCATTTTCACCAGCGCAGGAAATATACGTGAAGATACGTTGAAAAAGCTTGAGAGCAATGAAGGCTTTGTTCAAATACCTGTACATTCGGTTAAAGAAAACGGTGATAAATCACTGGGTTCAAGGCAGTGTACAGGCGTTTATAAAATACGTCCTATTGATAAAAAAATAAGACAATTGCTAGGATACGCACCAAGGAAACGCATCAAAGAAGTGGTGCATGTTTGGAAAGGGATTTCTACAGACGAGATCGCTCGAGTCAAACCAAGCCAAACGAGCTGGCAAGTAGCGGAACATCCTCTTGTAGAAGTAGCAAATGTTGATAGATCAGCATGCGTGGCTTATGTAGAGCGAGAGGGATTAGGAACGCCAGCAAAAAGCCATTGTATTGGCTGCCCATTTAACCATCCGGATGTATGGAGAGAAATGAAAAGGCATGATCCTGAAAGCTTCCAGGATGCTGTTTATGTAGATAAAATGCTACGTGCTAATGGCGATAGAAAAGTACAATCTTATCTTTACAAGAAGTGCGTGCCACTGGACGAAGCGGACTTTCAGGATGGGCAATTTGAGTTTGATTTATTTGATAACGAGTGCGAGGGAATGTGTGGTTTATAAACCTTCAAGGAGGTGATTATATGGCCTTTTGGGATTGGCTTTCTTTTAGTAAAAAAAGAATAGATAAAGATGTACGAGACATCGTGCGTGCATCTACCAGGGCGACACTTCGAAGCACAGGCGGCCGCCAAACAAGGCCGAAGTGGGAAGAACAGTTCTTGTGGTACGATACCGGCGTTATTACACGCGATGAGCTTCGTTCTGCAGAAGTGCTAGATGTTTTAAAAACGGTGAGAGATATAAATCCCGATGCATCGATGTCCGTATGGAACCTCCTCCGGCTCGGTAACTCAGGTCATGAATTAGAGGTACAAAAGCCAAGCGGAGCAGTTGATAAAAGCGCAACTGATTTACTTAATGACTATGCTAAATGGCTAGGGAAACTTTATGGCGGCGGTGTCGATCAGCTGATCAACGTCCTTTTATTAACAGGGTATACACAAGGAGCCATTGCGCTTGAAGTGGAAATCACTGAGGATTCAAAGGATATTGTAGACTTTCACGCAGTAGATCCTAGTACATTAGATTTCAGAAGGAATAGGGATACTGGCGAATTAGAGCTGGTTCAAAAGCAATCTGATGGCACGTATAAGGTATTGAATCCTGAAACGGTGTTCTACCAGCCGTTCGATCCAGACATCGATTCGCCTTTTGGAAGGTCTCCAATGCTACCGATCCTGCAAATCGTATTCTTTCAAGTCCAGGTTTTAAAGGATCTCCAGCGTGTAGTTCATCACCAGGGCCATCCTAGATTCGATATTTCAATCGTTGAGGAAGCAATCATTGAAAATATGCCGGATCATATTAAAAATCAGGGGCCGGATGCAGTAAGGGAATTTGTACAGAGCTATATTAGCGATGTAGAAGAGCAAATGAACAACCTAGAGCCTGACAGTGATTTCTTCCACACCGATTCTATCAAGGTTGATTTAGCTGGCGGAGCTACAGCTGGCCAAATGGTAAACGTTGAGAGACTAATAGCGGTCATTAATCAGCAAATGGTAACTTCATTGAAACAATTACCTATATTGCTAGGACGCAATGAAACGTCCACAGAGACGCATGGCTCCATACAATGGCAAATATACGTCAAAGGTATTGAAAGTATTCAGAGGGGCGTACAACGGCTCTTAGAACGTGCGTATGGTGTCGTTCTGCAAGTTAATGGACTACAGGGCAGTGCTCATCTTACTTTTGATGAATTAGAAACGAGCGACCGTAAAACAGATGCGGAAGCCGAGTCTATTGAAACAGCAACTAAAATTATGCAGGTCAACCAGGGATGGATTGACAATGATGAAGCGGCAAATGAAATGGTCGGGCATCCGGCTGTTAATGAGCCAGTGCCTATAAACCCTGTAGCAACAAGCGTTCAGCCGGAAGAGGAAGATCCAAATGGAGATCCAAACGATCAACAAGAGGAACGTACCCTTCGAGTGGTTGGAGGCTTAAAAAAAAACAAAATTTTAGCCGATCAGAGTCATTAGATGAATATATAAACGGCATAGATGAAGAATGGTCGTCCGAACTTGCTGATATTGCACAAAAAGCAAGACGGGCATATTCGCGTTTCTTGAAAAAACAAAGGGACGTTTATATAGATCGCTTGAAGAAATCACCGGAGCCGCCAACTAGGATTCTAGTGGATATCCGGTCTTTAAAAAGCACAAAACGAGAGGTTATTCCTGACCCCACCGATGCATTTCGATATTGGGTGTTTACAAATATCCTCCCGGATTCATTTGAACAAATTACTTCCTGGAACAATGTAATATCCGGGTTTATGCAAGAGGCAATGACATTAACCGGAGCTTATACATTAGCTTCCCTGCCTGTAGATATTACATTTAATCCTAGAGATTCAGTGATGCTACGTTGGCTGCAAGAAAGAAGCTACAGGGAGGCTCAACTTATTCAAGGGGCAACGGATGAATTCGTGATTAACTCCCTTTGGAATGCAATGTATGAAGAGTATAGTATTCCATCAGCAGTTGAGCAGTTAAAAACCGACTTTGGTTTTAGTGAAGGCCGGGCCGAAAGGATAGCGCGAACAGAAGTTATTAGCGCAGGGCGATCGGGCCAATATCATGGCGACAAACAATCAGGAATTGTGATCGGTAAGCAATGGAAAGCGGCGCACCAGGATAGAACGCGTGCAGGTCATCGTGAAGCCGATGGAGATGTGGTTGCCTTTGAAAATCCTTTTTATGTAGCCAATGCAGACGGTCAATTGGAGCCGTTGCTTTTTCCTGGAGATACCAGCTATGGTGCTACAGCAAGCAACATTATCAATTGCCGTTGTTGGTATAAGCGGATATTGGAAGGAGAGCCATTTGAAGAGACGTGATGCTGTATTAAATGCCTGGGTTTACTTGCTAATATTGCTGTTTATTTTGGCATTTATAAAGGAGTTTGTATGGAAATGAAACGGCTTATGGTTACTTATGAGTTAAGAAATGAATTGATGAGGGCAATGTTAAACCTTCCAAGCGAAGATGCTGTAAAACCACTATTAATGCAATACCACATGGAGAATGATATAGCGGCCATTCGTATTAAAAACATACGCGAATATCCTATCGATCAGAAAGTGCTGCATGTTTGGTATTGCAAATAAAAGGGAGGCAGTAGCATGTATATAGCTTATATATTAATTCTATTTCTTATTCTTTGGATGGTTTTAGAAAGCTTTTTTTAACTTGAAGGGAGGTGAAATGATTGAGCGCATTAGTTCAAATGCCTGTAAGGGTAACGGCTGACCCAGTCCGAGAGGATGATTGGGAGCGAATACTAGAAATGATTAACCGCCATACACTTGAGCCAGTCGAGGAAGCATCACAAATTTTTACGTTTTCCGGGATTTGTAGCAATGACCGGATGGATGCTTACATGACGCGAATGGACCCTGTTACCACGCTTCGGAATTACGTTGAGGATTTGAAAAGTGGAGTTAGCTTACAAGCTGGCCATGATATTAGTAAAAATCCTTATGGGCGCTCATACGATGCTCAATTCTTATCATCCGAGGATGAAAATTCAGTCCGCGGCTTTTGGTATATCCTGCGCGACTTGAATATCAATGGCGAAAATACAAACGATACAATCCGAGCAATCAAAGGTGGAATTATGCGCGACTTAAGCGTTGGCTTTGGTGGGGATGAAATGTATTATCGCTGTTCTTCTTGCGGCAAAGATTTATTCGACTGGGAATGTACTCACTTTCCAGGGCTTGAGGATGAAAGTGGCCGTATGGTTTACGCCTGGATCGTCCAGGGACGCTTGAGAGAGGTTTCCAGCGTGTACAAAGGAGCATGTCCTGGCGCATTTATCGATAAAGCAAGAAGCTTTGCACAGCAAAAAGAGTTAGATAATAAACAAATATTACGACTAGAGAACGCTTATTCAATCCGGCTGGATGATGGTAAGGGTTCTTTTTATATGCCTTCTAAAAAGGCTGAAAACGAAATTATAGTGCCAAATAAAAGGCAGGAGGAGGACAACGAAATGGGTGAAGAAAACAAGTATTTTTCACGAAACAACTTAATCGCTGATATCCGTCATGCGGTTCGCGAAAACAAAATCGAAAAGGCCGTTATTTATGACGTATTAGCGGAGGAAGGCGATGCTTTTAGACAGCCGGAGGATATTGCTATCCGAAACGAATTAGGAAAAGACCTATGCAAGCCGGATGCAATTCGTCAATTAAAGAAAGAGGCTGAACAAGGACGCCGTTACTTAGCGGACACAATCGATGAGGCTGTGGCGGCTCGTGTTCGCGCATTTGGAGATACATTCAATGCAGATTCTTACCGTTCTATGCTTGCTCGCAGTGGTGAAATTGACCACATCAAAGAAGAGATTAATGCTTATGAGCGTTTAGCAAAAGAACGTTTTAAGCCAGGTCGTCAAACGGAGCCTAAACCACTTCCAGCAGACGATGAAGGCGATGAATCAAATAATCGTTTTGATGATGTAGACGATGAAAATCTATTTGATGGAGGCGATGAATAATGCCACGAGTAGGAGGCCACTTACCAGATGATTACGGGTTATCCCTTACAGTTTTAGTTCCAACAGCAAGTGAGGCAAACCCAGTTGATACAGGCGATACATTAGTTTTTACAACAACAGGCGCTTACCATGCAGGGCCAGCGGCCGCAGGAGATGCAGTTCAATTGATTGCAAAACATCCTGTTAGCGACCCATTTACGCCATTAGGTGTTCATGCATTTGGTTTTTCTCGTGTAAGTAAAGTTAAATTTACAGGTACTGCGCCAGCGATCGGTGCTTCAGTAGAGGCAGATGGAACAGGCGCGGTTCGTGCGGCGACTGCTGGAAACGGCACTCGCGTTCTTTATGTAGATGCGGCTGGCGGCTTCTGTGAAGTTGCATTCCCATAAACAAATAATAAAAGGAGGTAGGAACATGGGAGCTTTAAAAGTTAAAAATCGTAGCGGCAAAATCATTCAATTACCACAAGGGACGGACTTGCAACGCGCTCTTTCTGAAAAGTATGGAACAGAGCCAGCAAAGCACGCTTCTTCTTATCATTATCGTCACTATTTAAAAGAGCAAGGCGTATCTCGTAAGGATGTTATTTCGGCACTTGGCATTGAGAACATCAATAAAATTCAGGTGCGCGAGCTATTAAACAACGATGGAACTAAGCCATTGTTTAATAGTGTAGTAGAGGATGGATTACGTATGGGTTGGGAACGCGAATCTAACTGGCAGCAGTTAGTAGCGGAAACGATCGAAACGGATCAATTCAGCTATTTATGGTATTTCCTAGACACTGGTGCTACACCGGAAGAGAAAGAAGAGATGTTTGGCCTTCGTGACGTTGGTCAAGGTGCTCCAATTCCGGTTGGTAGTATTAAAGTAGGAGAAAATAGTATAAAAATGGCAAAACGAGGTAGAGGAATCGAATGGACGGATGAATCTAAGCGCGCTCCTATCAGTCTCGTTCAACTTTGGTTGAGAGAGCTTGGTAGACAACTAGGTCGTCAGTACGAGTCCGTTGCTGTTAATCGCCTTCTTAATGGTTATTTTGCAGATGGTACCGATGCGGCTCCTTCAGTCGGTGTGGCAACTGCCAGCGATTGGGGATTGGCTGATATTTTCTATGCGGCGGCATACCAGGAAGAAACATTCGGCCAACGTCCGAACTTGGCAATTATGAACCTTGAAACAGCTTACCGCATTACAACAATGCGCGATGGCGATGCTTACTTATATCGCAATGAGCTACAAAACAACCAATTTGCGGATGTGTTAAATAACAAGCCGTTTATCTCTGAATTAGTGCCGGATAATCGTATTATTCTAGTAAATACAAATGCCGCATTAGTTCGCTATCAAGGTAAGCCATTTGCGGTTGAGTCTGATCGCAACGTTAAGACTCAAGTTGAGGGAAGCTACGGTACTGAAATCAGTGAATTTGTACCTTTCATTCCAGAGGCGAGAATCATCTTAACATTAGACCAAGCACGATAATAAAAGGAGGGTTTTTAATGGCTACTAAAGATACTAAAAAGGCAGAAACGCAAAAGGTGGAAGCTAAAGATGTTGAGAAAAACGTTGAGCTTTCTGATACTGAAAAAGCCGCATTAGAAGTGACTGAAAAGGCGGCTCAGAACGAAGGATCATCAGGAAAGAAGTATAAGTTAGCTGACCCTAAAAAGACGTATCAAGAAGACGGTTTTACCCTTGCTGGTGACCAGGAAAAAGAACTGCCGGAATATCCATCCGATCAGTTAGTTGCTCGTATCCGTTCAGGCTTCATTGTAGAGGCATAAGCCTATGTTTCTCTCCATTGAAGATGCAAAGACCCTGACTACATTTGAAGAAATAGCAGGGCTTTCTGATGCGGAGGTACAACGATATATTGACCGAGCAGATGCCTGGATACGCCGTACAACAGGTCGTTATGACTTAGTGGATACGGATGATGAAAATGTACAAGAGGATTTAAGGCTCGCCACCATCATGCTAGTGGAATATATATGGTATTGGGATCAGGATGAACCGAAAGAACAAGCCATTTCCAGAGATGATACGGTGAAGATCGGCTCTTATACTTACGATAAGATGAGGGCCGACTCGCGAGGTAAAACAGGGAATTTAGAATTGGATATGATTTTAGATTCCTTAAAATATAACCCTGCCGCATTCCTTTTTCGTACTACGAGGAGGAATGGGATATGAGGTTTAAAACCCTATTAGTTCATCGTTGTAGCTTGTTAACTGCAGGCGAAGCCACCGGCGAGGACGACTATGGACGGCCAATCCAAACCACGATCGAAACGATCAACGTCCCCTGCCGGGTTGACCAAGTCCGGGAACGTGTAGTTTCCGGCGCTACTGGCGATGACTTCATTTTAAATAATACATTAATTCTTAGCGCAAAGATTCCCATTTTTTTAGATACAAAAATTTTAGAAATAAGAGATTTAGAGGGAGCCGCCGTATTGGAAGGCTCCTTTTCTATCGAAAATATAAATCCTTTCTACAAAGGGCCAAAACTGCATCATTACGAAATTGCTTTGCAAAGGGAGTGATCATATGGCCAAGAAGGATAATTTAAAGTTTGACATCAATATTAGCCAGGATTTATATGAATGGGCCGACCCAAGGAAACTTCGTGAAGCGCGTAAGAACGCTGTGACAGCGGCCGGAATTGTATGGGCAGATGAAACAAAGGAATTAACGCGTGAAGAAGATCATATTGATACGTCCCTTTATATAAACAGCATTGGTTATGTAACTAATTTTCCTGATACAAATAAAAGCGGCCAAGGCAGTCGCCAAGCAACCGAATCAGATGTCATAAACGAGCTAGAGGAGAACCCAGACTCTACAGTTCTTAGTATTGGCTCGGCCGTTGAATATGCTGATGACTTGGAGAAAAGATTTGCTTTGATGGCTCGTGGTCTTGATCGCGCCGAGCAAAGAATGAACCAAGTTTCGGACTATCAGATCAAGAAAACATTAGGAATTTTATAGGTGAACTAAAGTTGAACTTAGGTTGTAACAATGATAAATAAGTTCAACTTGAAATAAAGATGTTAAGCGAAAATGTTAAAATAATACACATTTTTGTGCCAATTTATTTATTGGAGAAACCGATAATAATAAGGGTAACAACCGGTAAGTTTATCTTGAGTTCAACTAATAGTTTAATTTGTTCTTAAGTTGAACTTGTAGGAGGTAAAGATGAAGCGGCCAAACCTTACAAGTAGACCAGCACCACCGCCTCCTCAAGCGGCCGGGCCGTACTATAAAGCGCCTTGTATGCATCGATTTAAACATATTGATACATGCAAGTTTCGAATTACAGAAGGCATGGCCTACAAGTGGAAAGTGGTGGACCGTTTCTTTTGCGAGAAGTGCCTGACCACCAAAACAAAAGAAAGTTATTTTGAAGTAGGTGAGTACAGATAAAATGATTGAGTACGTTGATGTCATACCACCTGTTAGAAAATTATTAAGTTCAATGCTTGATGTTAAGGTCTTTGGCAACACATGGCCAACAAATATAAATAACATTCTTCCAGGCGTCTTAGTACGCACTACTGGGGGCAATGATTATACACGAATCCAGTTAGTTGCAAGGGCTAATGATGATATAACGGCCATGCAAACCGTTATACAAGCTATGAATCTATTGGAGCGTAATGCTGCCAATATACAAGGTTTAAGAATCGTTTGGTTAGAAAGGGAAGCAAACCCTGTTTCTACACCGGACGTTGATACCGGGAAGCCGGAAGCCTGGTGCTTTATGCGTATGGAGCACCTCGAAGCATAAACTAGGAGGTTATTAAAATGGCAGAAGAAAAAAATGAAACTAAAAAAGCTTCAACTAGTTCAACTTCCTCGGCTCCATCAAAGATTGAGGTTGTTGGGCCAGTTGATAATAATAGTGGGTCTAGTGTTTTACGTTTTGTACGCGATGCTGAAAGCAAACCACCAATCGATATTGTCCCAGGGCAAGTTTTAACTGTTGGCGGCAATGGTGGCGATGTAACAAAGGCAGAGGCAGAGCGCTTATTAGCATATACAAGATGGGAATTTAAGGAGGTAAATGAATAATGGCTGATATCTATAAAGTTAATAGTACAAATATTGTCGGTGGGGCAGGCCGTTTGGTTTGCAAACCTTATGATGGTACATTCCCTGCAAGTATTGATGAAGTAATGGATTTAGCGGCTCCATATAACCTAAAGGCAGGATGGCGTGATCTTGGCGCTACAGTTGACGGTATTTCTACATCTCGTGGCTTTGATTCTGATGACTTCGAAGTCGATCAATATGTCGGCGCGATAGATCAAGATATTACTGGATGGAATCATTCACTAGAAACACAATTAGCTGAAAATACAGTGGAAAACCGCCAGCTTTCATTGATCGGTGGAACGATCGTTGAAACACCTCCGACTTTAGGAACGGCGACAACATTAACGGCGGCATCTGCTGTAAATGCATCTATCCTTTCTGTTACTTCAGCATCGGGAATCACAGCCGGAAACTTCATCCAGGTATCTGAAGGAGCAAACGTGGAAATGCGCCAGGTAAATCGTGTAACGGGCAATACGGTTTATTTAGAGAAGGCTTTATCAAAGGCTTATACGACTGCTGCAAGTGTACGACCTGTTACTAAATTAGGAAGTCGCCGCATCGGATTCGGTACGGTTCAGAATATTCCTGAGTACACTTATGCTCTAATTAGCCAAAAGAAAGATGGCTCTTTATACATGGCCGTATTCCGCAAATGCAAGGTCACTGGGGATGACAAAGAGCAAACGTATGAAAAGGGGAAAAGAACGATCCCGTTGTCGCTTAATGCCTATCCTGTAGATGGTGTCCCAACTGAAGAGAACGTATATTTTGAGCTAGAGCAGCTGACTGCGACTCCCTAAGAGGGCGGGAGAATACTTTGATGTGGCGTTAGTATTTGATACTAACGCTTTTTATTCTCCTGCTGTTGATGGGAAAGGCTTTAATGAAGCCAGTATATATATAAATTCATCAGCCAGCGGAACGCTTGACGTAGATGTTTCAACAGACGGTCAAACCTTTACCGATCATGGAACAATGGCTGTTACGGCTGGTATTACGGCAGTCTATAATTTGCCGTTAGATGCTACAAACAAATTTCTCCGATATAGCGTAACCGGCGCGGCAACAGATACTGTTACCTCATCGGTCGCTTTGAATTAGGAGGGATATAAATGGCAGATACTTATCCAAACTTTGCGGCTTTAGCGGCGGCAAGGCGTTATAGAACGGATTACTCCTTATCTATGAAACAAGGAAAATCCGGTATTGTTTACTTTACACCGCATGGCGGCGGCATCGAGACCGGCTGTAGTGAACTGGCGGAGCTTTCGGCAGGAATAGATGATTCGTATTATCTATTTGAAGCCAAACTATCCTCCGGGAATGGCGTGCTTCACATTACTTCTACGAATTTCGATGAGCCAAATGCAAGAAGGTTTATTCCTAAGCATGACATTGCGGTTTCTTATCATGGTTACGGCGATTCGGCGGTTAAAAACACCAAAATCGGCGGCCTGGATGCTCAATTACGCCAGTTTATTGGTGAAGAGTTTAATAAGGCCGGAATTCCCTGGGAGCAGGAACCCGAAGGCAGTAACATCGCCGGAGCGGAACCGGATAACATTGTAAATGTAACTAGACGCGGAAAAGGCGTTCAATTAGAGATTTCTACCCTGCAAAGAAATAGCTTCTTTGGCACGAATACAGGATCAGGGCGCAGAACTTCTACAAACCAGGAGTTTTGGAATTATGTAAATGCAGTGAAGACCGCCGTTGCGCGGCACAAATCTACTTTTTATTAAAAATTGGGGGATAAATACACATGGAAGAAATTTTAAATCGACTAGACGATAAAAAAATCATTGGAAAGGTAACTCTAACGGACGGATCTAAGTTATCCGTACCCAAGTTATCTCTTTCAAAAATTATTTCTATAGTTAAATTTATCGGTACGGATGGTGCTCGTCTTTATGCAGATATTCGTGAATTATTGCTGGATGAAAGTGTGCAAGGCATAGAAAAGCTAACGCTTGTTATGGCCGAGCTAAAAGAAAACCAGCTTATTCACATCTTCTCTATTCTACTTGACCTTGACGATGATGAAGCTCTTTCCCTAGATATTAACGAAATGCTAGATGTTTTATTAGTGTACGTTGAGAAAACAAACATTAAAAAAACTTTTTTGCAAGTTCGGACTCTGTACAAGGCTCTTTACAACAAGGAGATGCCAACGTTCAAGGAGATCCTCAACGATCTATTTCCTCCGGAGGAATTAGAGAAGGCCAAAGCGGAAGCGGCGCAGGCACAGGCGGCGATGCCAGCAACAGCGCAGGCAACGGACTCACCTGGCGAGAAGTAATTGAAATAATGGTTTCACAAATCGAGTTTGTTTCGGCTCAATTCGGCTATACGGAAGAATACGTTATGGAGCATACATTGGAATGGCTGAATGCTAAGTTCAAGCATGCTCAACGTATGAAGTGGGAACAATCTCAGGAAAGAGTATGGGAAGGTGTGAAAAGCCTTTTAGTTACCCTCGATATTTCCTTTAATAAAGGGAAATCAGTGGATAAAATCATGCCTTCCTCATACGATGAAGCCATCTCGCAACAGCAAGAACAAAAAGAACGAGAAAGCACCTTCGTTCAAGGACAATGGTGGGTTAAAGAATAAGAATCTTCTCCTGGTTAACAGGGGGAGATTTTTTTATTTGTCTAAAAAGAAGGAGGTGGAAGTGTGGCATCTGAAACTGGAGGCAGTAACATCAGAATTACTGCATCGGATAGGCAAGCGCGGAGAACAATTGCATCCTTTTTTCGTTCTGTAGAAGCCCAGGCAAGACGGTTTTCTAGGACGATGGATAACACAAACCCAGTTGGTGGAATATCTGATTCTTTTGACGGTCTTGGCGATCATGTCGATGATGTATTCGATGAAATGGAAGGCCGTACTAGGGGTTATTATGACCGGTGGGGTCGTTATCATAGACGGACAACGGATACGATTGGAAAAGAAATCCGCAACCTTCCTGAGCATTTAAAACCCTTTCACCAAGCCTTAGATGATACACGTAAACATTTACGAAATGTGGACCGGGCGACTGTTTCCTTTGAGGAAATGAGCGCGGCAGCAGTTAAATCTGCAACGTCAATTCAAAAGGCGACAAGTGTATCCAGTAGTGGTAAAAGTGCGATTAAAGTAATTAATCAATTAAATCAATCGGTCAAAGAAACGCAAATGGCCGTATTGGGCTTAAATAAAGATGGAACTGTTCAATTATCAACCGAACAAACCCAGGAGCGTCTGAAATCTTTCCGGCGAGACATCGAAAAAACAAAAGAAGATTTAGAAAGATTACGTGATGCCGGGGACTTTGCTTCCTATGAAGCCGGAATGGATGTTGTACAACGTAAATTGGATGATGTAGATAGAGCCATGAGAGCGGCTGCCCGTGGCGGTCAAGCCTATACTCAAATGCTTGATGAGTTAGGGGTAAACACATCCGATGCCATGAACCGTGCAGCCATCGAAATGGAAGCATATAAAGACACCTGGATTCGAAACATTCAACTCATGGAAGCCCGAAAAGGTCAAGCTCAGAGAATGCTAGATATTCTCCCGGAAACTTCTTCTATTCAGCGAATTGACGCGTTCTTTTTGGGGATTGGGAACAATCTTGAAAAGATGGCCAAACGAAGCACTGCTGCAAGCATAGCTCTTCGCCAATTAGGGCCAAACGCAAGTATGAAAGATTTAATGGACAGGGTAAATGTAATAAATATGGGCCTTATGCGAATGCAAATGGTAGCAATTGCGGCCGGTATAGCTTTGGCTGGTATGACAGCGGCTCTTTTCAATGCTGCAAAGGGTGCAGATCCGGCCGATGTATTAGCGGACCAACAGAAAGCCCTGGCCGAATATCAAACGGCTGTACAAGAACGAACAACCGAGATTCTAAGAACCTGGGCCTATTTTGGTAAGGCTGAAGTAGAAGCAACTAAACCAAAAGATATTATTAAGAATTTCCAGAGTCAAGTGAACACTCTGAGAAAATACAATGATGATATGGCCGTCCTAGCCAAAAAATTACCGGCGACAATGATTGATGAATTAAGAAAGATGGGTCCAGAAGTTGCTGGAACTATTCATAATATGCGCGGTATGAGTGACACCGAACTTCAAAAAGTCGTTAGCTTATGGCGGCAAAGACATGCTGAAGCAAAGCAAGCGGCTGTTACTGAATTAGAGGGATTAAAACAGGCGACAGATCAAAAGATCAAAGAATTGCAGAACAGCTTAACCCCATTAGGAATTTCATTAGCAAAGGCGCAAGGAGCCTGGGTGCAGGCAATGGGTCCTTTTGTTGATATATGGGGACGAATAGCGGCGAAGGTTCTCGATGCCAGCACAGCCGTTGCGACCTTTATTAGTACGATAAATAAGGCAAATGATGACCTCACACAAATGGGAGGCATGTTTGCTTATCTTGCCACAGCCATTTCTTTGATTCTTTCTCCGATGGCTATTGGAATAGGAAGGGCTGCAGGCTTTGCGGCGGCCTTTGGGTCCATATGGATGATGGCTGGCCCATTAATTTTAGGCTTGACCAGGATTGCAGGAATAGCCAGTGTGCTTTCGGCGGCCATTGTGGTTGTATCTGGCACACTGATGAAAATGTGGGGTGCTAGTGAAAACCTCAGAAATTCGGTTGCATCACTGGGAACCGTCTTACAAGTAGGCTTCCAGCAAAACATAGCACGAATACAGCCGGCTATTAATCAATTAAAAGCGGCCATTGATAGGTTACTCGTCAGTATATTTGGAAGCAGCAAAGCCGGGGATATATTCAAGCGCATGGGTGATGTCATAGGAAATGTGATAACGTGGCTCACTAGAAATGTGCTACCTATCTTTATGACAGTCATGAGAAATGTGTTCACGGTGGCCGGCCAAGCTATTCAAGGTCTAGCCTCATTTATTGTGAAAATAGCTCCACAAGTCGGCCAAATGGTCCAATCCATTGTAGGATTTATCAAAACCTTAGTTGCTACAGTCACCAATGGAAACACCGTAATAGGTAAGATATTTCAAGTAACCTGGACTGTTATTGCTTTTATCCTGAAAGGAGCCTGGCAAAATATAAAGGCCATTATCACTTCAGGAATCGCAATTATAACTAATATATTCCAGCTTTTCACTAACTTGCTTCAAGGAAATTGGAAAGCCGCGTTTGGTAATTTATGGGCCATTGTAAAAAACATTTTTATATTAATTTATAATTATATAAGCCTCATGGCAGTAGGGCGCATTTTTGGATTGTTTAAATCCTTCTTTGTTGGAGCAATAGCGCTGTTTAAATCCGGGTGGAGCAAAATCCATTTCAATGTGTCATATTTCCTTCTAAGAATTTGGGAAATAATCTCGAATACTTATAAGCGAATGACTACAGCGACAGGAAATGCCTTTAAATCAATGCTCAACTGGGCGCGATCAATCCTTGGCTCGATGTGGTCATTCATTAAATCAATTTTTGGCACAATCTATAATTTCTATGTCAATATCATGCGCCGAATTTATGTGGCCTTTATGAATGGCTGGAATGGTGTGAAATCTCTTACACTCACTTTCCTGAAAAATGTGTATGGTTTTATCCAGTCTTACTTTAAATTTATCTATAATTTTTATTGGAATATCCTTCGCCGTATCTATCAGATTTTTAATGCAAACTGGCGGTCTATCTATAACTTTACGGTGAATATATTCAAATCGGTTTATAAGTTCCTGGCCAATATATTCAGCAGTATTTATCGCTCTATTTCTTCAGCCGTAACGAAAACGCGTCAATGGGTGTCGAATGGGTGGAATTCCTTATGGAGTCAAACGAAGTCAATATTTGGAAATATTAAAAAGTGGGTGTCAAATTCTTTTGATGACATAGTTTCTGGAGCCAAAAAATTGCCAGGTCGAATTGGACAAGGAATCAAAAGTATGGGAGGCCACGCAAAATCGGGTGTTCTTGCTTTTGCAAATACTTTAATGTCGACACTAGGCAAGGGAATTAACGGTTCTATAGATGGAATAAATTGGGTTTTAGATAAAATTGGTGTCAATGAGAAAAATCATCTTAAAAAATGGCCGATTCCCCAGTACAGACAAGGAACTTCATCACATCCCGGAGGGTGGTTTATTGCGGGAGATGGAGGTCAAGAAGAGCTTATTCGCTTTCCAGATGGCCGTATGACGTTAAGCCCTGCCACAGATACCTTATATCATGGTGATAAAGGAACCGAAGTATTAGATGGTAAGAATACTAAGCGTTTAAAGGATTCGGGATTATTACCTTTCTATGATAGCGGTGTAGGAAAGGCCCTTAAAAAGAAGGCAGCCGAACTTTTAGAAGATGCCAAAGGTGCGGCTAGTCAAGTGAAAAATAAAGTCGTTGATACAGGTAAAAAAGTCGGTAGCAAAGCAAAAGACTTAGCATTAGATGTATGGAGCTATTTAGAAAAACCGGGCGATTTAATGAAGAAGGTATTCGCAAATTATATTCCTTCATTGCCGAAACTCAACGGAGCTTTTGGAACTATTTTAAGTGGCTCAATGAAGAAAGTAAAATCTAATGCGGTTGATTTTGTAAAAAGTAAAATGGCTGAATTTATGCCTTCCTTCGACGATGACGGTGATTCTACTAAAGTGGGGCCTGGTAGCGGTAAAGGCGGCATGCACAAATACGTTGAATATTGGTACAACCAAGTCAAAGATCGTTTCGGAAAAACGCATTTTATGGGTGCGTACAATAACAGAAACGTCAGGGGCGGCAGTTCAAAAAGTATGCATGCTTATGGCCGAGCCTTTGATATAGGCTCAAACGCTAAAACTATGAGTCAAATTGCTGAGTGGTTAAGAACCCACGCTAACAATCTACAATACGTTATTTATAATCGTAGAATAGCAGGGCCAGGAATGGGCAAACCTTGGCGTCATTACTCAGGCCAGAATCCGCATTATGATCATGTTCACGCGGACTTCAAGGCACAATCAGGGGGTGCTGGTGGCCCAATTGGTAAGGCCGGAGCTGGTGTCCAACGTTGGGCAGGCGTTGCGGCCCAGGCGCTAAGAATGACAGGACAATATACTAAATCTAATCTAGATAGATTACTATATCAGATGAAAACAGAGTCAACTGGCAATCCTAGAGCTATTAATCTGTGGGACTCGAACGCAAAACGTGGAACGCCAAGTAAGGGATTGCTCCAGGTGATTTCGCCAACATTCCGAAAATTCGCCATGCCTGGATATAACAAAGATATTTATGATCCATTGTCTAATATCCTTGCTTCTATTCGTTATTCAATGAGTAGATATGGAAGCCTAGCAAACGCATATAAAGGTCATGGATATAAGTATGGTGGAATTATAAATAGTCCTGAGATAGCTGCCTTGGCCGAAAACGGAAAGCCCGAGGCGGTAGTACCGTTGGTAGGCAGGGCGATGGACCCGTTTGCTATTGGTGTAGCTGAAAAATTAGGAGAAATCTTTAATTTAAACGTTACCGATCGCGGCAATGACAGTCCTTATATATTCCAGGTCAACCTGAATGGCCGCCAAGTGGCCGAGGAAGTATTTAGAGACATTAATGAATTGCAACAAAGAAGTGAAACGCGCACGAAACGTTCACGAGGGGAGGTAGGATTGTAATGTCCTTTATGTTCAAAGGTATTTCTTCGGAGAACTATTTTGAAGTGGGGAAAATACAAAGAAGTTTATTACCTCCAATTACGAGAAATACGGTACAAATCCCTGGGCGGCCAGGGGAAGTTCCTCAAAACTCTAATTTAGGAATGGCGAAGTTTGTTGTTCCTATTCGTATAAAAGAAGAAAATGTATTTAGTTTTAACGAAGCCAAACGGGTAATTGCCCGTTGGCTTTTTTCTGATAAACCGGAGGAATTTATTCTCACAAAAGACCCAAACATTTATTATAATGCCTATTTGGAAGGCGAGACGGATCTAGACGAGATACTTAAAGTCGGAAAGGGTACGCTTAACTTTATTGCTCCTGACCCGATCGGCTTCGATCGCATAGAAACAACCGGTACATTGGTTAGTGAATCAAGCCAGGTAAAGGTTGGAGGCACTTATAAAACGTTCCCTTATCTTAAATTTACGGTTAAAAGAGATATCACCTTTTTAGCGTATATGGGGCCGAATGAAAAAGATGCCGTTGTCTTAGGGCAAGAGGTTGATATAGATACGCAAACGGCAAAGCCAAAAGAAGAATTAGTCTTTGATGACGATATGCAATCATTAACAGGATTTGGGTGGTCTGCCGGTTCCACTATCATTGATGGGGGCCAGGTCGCCGGAGAGATGATAGCAACCAATCAAACTTTCACCTATAACGACATCGGTACTGGAACCAAGTGGCATGGCCCTGCAATTAAAAAGGGATTAGATACGCTATTAGATGACTGGAAAGTTGAGTGCTGGCTTAAGTTTGATACTACAAAAGATATTAAGATGATCGCCAGGGCGGAGATTTATCTCCTTGATGCGAACGGAGCCTGTATCGCAAAATTCGCCTTAAAAGATATTTATAGAGATATTGCAAATACCGTTACAGAATTCCGCGCTGGAGATATATCTACTGGCCAATACATCATTAAATCATGGGGAGCCAAACGTGGTGTTTACAACGACTTTTGGGGCTTATTGTCCTTAAAAAAAGTAGGAAAAACTTATGAATGCTACATTACTAAAATCGTTAACGGCAAGCATACAACACGTATGTTTAAGCGATATACCGATGTTAAAAGCAAGTATAGCACTCCAAAATTGGCACAAATAGAGCTTCATATAGCCGGTACTGGCACAAGCCCTATTCCGACAAATGACCGGATCAACTTCGATCGTCTGAAAGTCTGGAAAGTCAACACACTTACCGAACCAGCAGAGGTTCCTATTATAGCAAGGGCCGGTGATGTAATTGAGCTTGACCATTACACAAAAGAAGTCCTAATAAATGGCGAGCCACGAAAAGACTTGCTTGACCCTATATCTAAGCTCTTCCCAATGGAGGGAACAAGCGCGATTACTATTTATCCATTTGATGCTGTTACAGCTGAGATTTCCTATAGAAGCAGGTGGCTTTGATGTATATTTTAGAACGCGACACAATTATCGGAGAGTTAGAAAACGATGGGAGTGCTGCGGCTTCATATTGGGACGATTCAATAGAAGAGAAGCTCAATGATGCGTACCTTACTTTAAATTTTAAGATGGATGCTAACCATGAGAGTGCATCCCTGGTGGTAGGCGATAGACGCATTGTTGTCCCCGATGAAGATGGCCGCCTTTTGATGTTTCGAGTCGAAGAGGTTCAGGATAAAACGGAACAAGACGGCACTCATTATAAAGAAGTTTATGCCGAGCATATTGCCCTGGAGCTTTTAGGGAAAATCATTCGACCGACTACGTATAGTGGCTATACGGCTGAGCAATTCTTTAGTTCTATTCTTGAAAATACAGCCTGGAAACTAGGTGAAATTGAATGGTCTGGAACCGGGGATGTCATTTTCGATGAGTATGTAAATGCCATAGAAGCGATTATACAAGGGCGAGAAGTTTTCGGTGGAGATTTACGTTATCGGGTGGAATTTACCGGCCCAACAATATCTGGCCGTTATATTGATTTACTTGAAAGGCGCGGTGAAAATCGCGGCGATCGCATTGAATACGAGTACAATATGACCGGGTTAACCAGGATAGAAGATACTAAGGAGCTATATACGGCCCTCATTGGTATTACTCAAAGTAACGATGAAAACGGCGGCTATATGACGTTTGCTGATGTAGAAGCCGATGATAAACCTCTCAACCAGGATTGGATTGGCGATGAAGATGCCTTGCAGCGTTATGGGTTAGAAATAGACGGAACTTTGGTGCATTATTTTGGACTGTATACGTATGATGGCCCGGAAGAGTTAACGCCTGAGCTGTTGCTCGATAAAACTAGGGATGTTTTGAAAACGAAATGCACTCCTAATTACACATATGAAGTTACTGCTAAAAAATTAGGTGAAATGACTGGCCTTAATCCGAATGAATTCCGTCTAGGTGATACGATTACCGTTCAAAACCTAGATTTAGAGCCTCCTTTGCTTTTGGAAGCGAGAATCATTGAAGCCAGTACGCCTATTGATAATTCAGAGGATGCGGAATACGTAATCGGAGAATATCGAGATATTTATAGTGACCATCAATATTCTATTTTAAAAAGGTTGCGAAATACGTATCTGCGCGAATCGGCAAAGTGGGCCGAAACCGGTGCAAAGGTTATCCGAAGCAATAATCCTCCGGACGATCCAACATCTATTTGGATTGATACCTCCGGTTCGATCGATGTTGTTAAAACGCTAAATCCTGAGAATGGCATGTGGGAAAAGGCAAGCGCCACTCTTGCTAATGAGATTCTATATACTAATGGGTTTACCCTGGAGGATTTACGCCCTGCTTCCAAAGGAGCTGACGTGACCGCGCTTAACACAGCGGCCGATGCTTATAAAGTGGCAGGAACTACTGCTAGTGTTGTAAGGGACAATGCTTCAAATGGTGCTCAAGCAAATACCAAGATTCAGACCGATGTAGGTTCTGGAACGCTTGAGAGTACTACCGGTTCCCAAACGAAAGCCAATGCAGCACAGAGCAAGGCTGAATGGTATACAACTGTTAGAACTGGCGTGAATCTAATCACTAATGTATTGGATTTATCATTGCCTTCTCCATATGTATGGGAGGTTGGCGATACGCCAGATGGAGTGCCTGGACCACTTATAAAAAAGGAGCATATTGCTGGTGGAACAGTAAGTAATGCTAATCTTTTGTTTCCTTCTATAAAGATAGATCCTAATAAATCGTATCTGTATGAAGTGTGGGTGAAACCGATGGATACAAACTCGTCCTATTGGATAGGTCGTAGAGAATATCTATCGGATAAAGTTACAGAAAACCAAAGTGGAAACGGACCAAATATGGTTAATAACCGTACTCCTACAGCATCGGATGTCGGGGTGTGGAAAAAGCATTATGCGGTTATTGCGCCTCATAATTCGGGTGTTGCTGATAGCCACGTAGTAACGAATTCAGAATTAACACCGGATACTGACTCTAAATTTTTCAATGGTAATACGGCTTATATTCGTCCCAAAGTGATTATTACGTATTCACCAAAGGATGTAAGTAAAGGTTCCATTATGTATGCAACTAAGTTCTCGGTTACAGAGATTTCTAGTGACGATGCTATCTATGAGGCTATTGAATCAAGCTCTAACACGGCCGAGGAAAATGCGAAAAACCATGCAGAGTCAGTGGCGGCCACGGTTGAACAAAACGCAAAAGATTATGCTTCTGACGCGAGTAATATAAGCCTGGGAACTCTTTCAGCAGAGCGACTTTATGGTGAAACACTTAGTGGTAAAAAGATGTTTATCATCGATCTCGATGCAGGAAATATCACAACCGGATTTTTGAGTTTTAACATGGCACGAGGTGGAGTTTTAAAGCTTGGAAGTATCACAGATGGAAATGGTATTTTACAAGTTCTTTCTGATAATGAGACAGTCGTGGGGGAAATTAATGCTTTAACCGGAGCCTCATTTACCACGTTATTAGCCGGTGATATTGTATCTGACAGTATAGTTAAACGAAACTATAAAAATCTAAGTTTCTTTGTTGACCCACTTAATGGGGATGATGCAAATACCGGTGAAAACTGGACATATCCTTTACGAACTATACAGGCAGCCATAGATAGGATTCCAAAATATAATGAGGGCGCAGTTACTATTCAGACTCATTATTCTAATGCAACCAATATGACTGAGGAAATTGAAATAGATGGAATTGTCGGAAGTGGATATATAACTATTGATTTTCAGCGCACAACCAATACCCTATATGGATCTTTTACTTTAAAAAGATGTAAGCAAGAAATCACATTTAAACGTGGGAGAATTATTACGGCCGGCAATACTGGCCATGCTATCCTCGCAGATATTTGTGATAGTGTCATTGTCCAGGATTCTTTGATTTATTGCGGTGGCCGTGATGCATATGGTTTTTATGTGGCAGCCGGATATGGGAATATCTCAAATACAAAAATTTATGATGCTACACAGGCAGCCATTACATCAGCCGGAGGTTCAAGAGTAGAAGTTCGTAATTGTGATGGGAATGGAAACAACCGTGGTTTATGGGTTGTAGGGCCTTCTGTTATCAATCTACCAAAATACACGACAGCACCGGCAGGAACAGCAAACACGTTCCAATCGGATGGAGGTCAACTTTGGACAGTCGAAGATAAATATACGTTCCCTTCTGCGCCTAAAACAGAGACTCCACCGGCACCGGATACTACTTATACTTGGACTGCAACCTCAGCCAAGTCTTGGAGACCACAGGGCTGGCGTTCGGACAATGGATATGCGTATCAAGGAGAATGGAGTGGCAATGGTAATCACCGTGGCCTATGGTTCTTTAATAGTGCAGATATTCGTTCCAAGCTCGCCGGAAAAACAATTAAAAGAGTACGTGTTTACCTAACTCGTAGAGCAGAAGGAGGTAACTCCGGAAATATTACGCCTACTTTCTGGATGCATAGTTATGATTCAGTTCCATCTGATATGCCTTTATTGGCAGCCAGTGCATTAAGTAACCAAGCTTTTGCTTGGGGGAGTGCTAAATGGGTTACACTTCCATTGAACTATGGCACGGATCTCCAATCTGGAGCACGTAAAGGAATTGCCATCTACGATTCTGATGGATCTCCTTATGGTCTTTTTAACGCGGATTTAAAGCTTGAAATTGTAGCAGGATCTTAAAAAAATGGAGGTTTTTAATTATGAAACTAGTTATTTTTGATGGAAAAGACAAAGTTTTATCTGTTTATGAAGGAAAAGATATTCAAGTTTATGATGATTCAATTGATATTGATGGGAATATTGTAGCTGGGATCAGCGAGCAGTACATTGTATTGGATGATGATTCTGTAAATGTAAAACAAGGTGACAAAATCGATGATGTTATCAAGGCAAAGGATCAAAAAGAAAAGGTGAAAAAGAAAAAACCAGGTGAGGAAGTGCAGGAAAATATAGAAGCATTAAAGCTTGAAAGTGCGACCCAATTAAATGCTATTGCAGACATTTATGAAATGCTACTTGGGGGAGGTGAAGTCTAATGGTTATGATCTATGTGTTGCTGATTGAAAAAGGAATGCGTACCATTGACCAGGTTCCTGCTAATTTACGCGAAGAGGTAAGCCGTGTATTAGCTGAGAGACAGCAAGCGGTCACTGAGCAAACTATTAAAGAGAGTGAGTGAGGTTATGATAAACCGAATTCCCACTATAGAATTGTTTTTGTCAATTATAAGTCTTTGGTGGGCTTGTATATGTTTCGGAAATCCTCATTTATTCGATAGCCTTCCGAATCTGTATATTGTATTTGCTAAGATATCGCAGGAAGTTGGATGGGGATGTATTTTTATATTAGCGGCAGCCACTAAAATATTTGGAATCCTTTTAAAAAAAAACTGGATGAGAAAACTCGGTTTAACAATGAGTGCCTTTTTATATGGCATTATTTCAGCCGGGTTTATTTTGTCTGGCCATTTTTTAGTGCATAGTACGGGAACTTATTTTGCTTTATCGGTTCTTGCGATATGGGGAATTCGTGAGGTGACAGAACGTGACGCCTGATACAGTAGCAGTATTAAAAGAACGTATTCGTAGGCTCGAATCGGATCTTTCAGAAATCAAGGGAGAGGTGCGATCCCAGGGAAATGAAATTGATGTAGTAGAAAAGGACAAGAATATTATTCTTTATCGCCTGGAGCAAATACAAAAACAATTAGATTCAATCACAGTCTCTCTATCCAAAGATACCGGGTGGAGGGGCTTTTTTATAGATTTTTTAAAGGCAGCCGCACAAATAGCGGCCTTAGTTGGTGCGGGTAAGTGGATCTTTTAAGGAAAGGGTGAAATCATGCAAAGTCGTAGCAAACAAAATGTATTAGGTATAGATGTTTCGCATCATAATGGCAAAGTAGATTGGAAAAAGGTAGCTGCAGCTGGTTATAAATTTGTCTATTTAAAGCTAACTGAAGGTAAGAGCTATGTAGATAAGACGACTTACAATAACTATATAGCAGCAAAAAATGCAGGGTTACGCGTTGGATTTTATCATTTTGCTCATCCAGACAATGATCCAATAGCTGAAGTTGATTTTTTCCTCAAAAAGTTGGGAGACATGAAAGCGGATCTTCCACACTGCTTGGATCTGGAGGAAAACAAAGGGCTATCAAAAGCCAAAGTCACAGCCTTTGCAGCGAAATGGATGGCCTATTTGCAAAATCAAACAGGCATTACACCTATCCTTTACACGGGATACAGTTTTATTAAATCTAACTTCACAAGTGCCCTGGCAAAATATCCGTTGTGGGTAGCTCGTTATAGTGGTTCTAATCGTGTGAAAGGATTTGATAACCCTGGCGATTCTATTGTTTGGGATAAGTGGTCCATGTTCCAATTTACGGATTCCGGTAAAGTTCCTGGCATTAAAGGTAATGTAGATATCAATGAGATGGATATTTCTTTCTTTAAAAGTATCGATTCCGGAGTAAGTCTTATTGGCGATGCAAATCCACCTTCTTCTTATAGAAAAGGAGATTCAGGTTTAGGAGTTAAAGAGCTTCAGCAAAACCTGTTGAAATTGGGTGAAAAGCTTCCGAGGTACGGCGCAGATGGCTCATTCGGTACGGAGCTAGAATTAGCGGTGAAAGCGTTCCAGGCGCGTAATGGATTAGAGGCTGATGGCATTGCTGGAAAGGCTACCTTAGCCAAGGTTGCTGATTTGATTAATGAATTGAATACACCAAAGGAAGAGGATTTGCCAAAAGTAACTTCACTGGGGGATAAATACTCATTCCAAGTAAAAGCCCTAAAGGATATTGGAGTATACAAATATTCTAATCTAGCGGTAAATCAACGCGTTCTCAAAAAGGACACGGTGTTTTCCATTTACGGCTACACGGAGGGAGTCAAGGCGTATGCTGTACCGGATGGATTCGTGCAAGCTAAGGATGTCGAGGCGGTTCCTGTAACGATTCTAACAGGTGGTTTAAATCAAAGTATGGAGAATGAGTTTCGTATTTTCTTAAAAAACGAGGGCGTTGATTCGGAATTAAATGTTCGCGCGATCGGCAATCCAAGCGCAGAAATTACAGTGGCTGGCCTTGACCTAGTGAAAGTAAAGCAATTCCTAGATGATAAAGGATGGTGGTATCGATGAATAAAATAAACTGGAAGGTACGTTTTAAAAATAAATTATGGGTATCGTCTTTTATTTCTCAAACGCTATTATTAATCCAGGCTATTATTCTTGGGCTGGATAGTTTACATGCTATTCATATAAATATAGAAGCATTGGATGCGTGGGTTAAGTGGTTACTGGGTATTTTAAACGCTATTTTAGCTTATTTAACATACATGGGGATCGTACAAGATCCATCGGTTGAAGGTATAGGCGATTCTAATCGTGTGCTAAACCGCGAGGAACCATTACCGGGAGACTTAAAAGATAAGGTATGAGCAATAAAAAATGGGACGCCTTCCTAACCGGCGTCCCATTTTTTCATGTGTGTGTTTACATTAAAGTACTATAAATAAGGGTCTTCCCCATTATACATATAAGTTATACCGATTGTAAACTTTTTTCGTGAATCGTATTGCAATGTGCAAGTTATAACGGTATGATGTCCATGCGCTAAGGTAATTAGGCAATATGCAAGTAAACAGGAGGAATACAAATGAATAAAAAACAGCTTCACATGGCACTGCGAACGCTGAAAAAAGAGCTTCAAAATGTTTACACTATCACTGATTTAATCACTCTATCTTTAAAAGGGCATGAAATTACAACCGAGTTGTTCAAAAAGGGAGTAAGCCCAACGGATATAAAAATCATGCTCTCCTGGAACGTAGCAAAAGACAATAGACGAGCTGAAATATTACGAAAAGGGGTGGCGTAAAGCCGCCTTTTTTTGTTTTATTTTCATTTGCATATTGCCTAGATAGGTAACAGGGGGTATTATAGTAATTAGGCAATATGCAAGTTTTAGGAGGCATATATATGGAGAAAGAAACAAAAACAATTCGATTAAAGAGCAGTATTGAAGTAGCGAGAGAACTAAAGATGTCTCGCCAGGGAATTGACTGGGTTTTTAAACATGATGAAAGATTCCCGGAGCCATTCGCAATCGTCAATCGTTACAAAGGCTGGACTGACGAACAAATAGAACAATATAAGAAGGATTCAGGTTGGTATGAGAAGCAGGAGAAAAAGGAAGGCGATCCGGACGATCGCGACAAAGAATAAGTAAAAAGTATCGGTAACAAACGGTAAAAAAGATGTGTTTATCTCGCTAAAACAGGGGTATTACGATAGTATACTCTTCTATTCATTTGACTCATGCAGTAACCTCATTTTTAAGCCGATTATATAGTGTGTATGAATTTGATTTACCACCTTATACATAAGGAGGGGTCCAATTCTATCTCCTTAAACGCCCAGGACAAATGTTTAGCCTTCATTTGTTTCCTGGGCGTTTTTGGTTGTTCAGAATTTTCAAAACACAATCATTTACAATCGGTATAAGATTTGATACACTAAAAGAGGTCTAAGGATCAATTTCAACTTCTTCCAATTTTCTATTGCTTCAGCTTTACACGATGATTTTTAATAGTTGTACATTTGGCAAAAGGATTCCTCCTTGAGCTAAAACCTTATGATGTTGTTGAATGTGGGTACGTCCAAATTTTACGCATGAAAAAAACCTCCTGATCGCGAAGGAGGTTTTTTTCTGTTTATTTATCTGTAAGATGTACAGCTAATTGTGCATGGAAGGTTTTAATTTGACCGTCAACCGGGATGTATTGTTCTGCAGAACCGTAATAAACATTTTCATATCCATAGCTATCTTCTAATTCCTTTTGAATTAAATTAACCATTTCTTTTTTCTGATCCTCAGTATAAGAAATATCTTCTTGCGCTAATGCGTCTTCTAAGGAATCGATATGATCTAACACAAAAACTTTGCTATCTTCTTCGAGGGCGTACATTTCAATACCGTTTACCATTCTTTTTACTACGTCCAGTTGTTTATCCGTTAAAATTGACGTTGTCAAAAAAACCATCCCCTTCTAATAAATGTTATTTCCCTTTCATTGTAACTGCTCTTCAATAACTAGGCAATATGCAAATTAAAATATTTAATTTTAATTTCATGTATTGTGTATAAAATATAAAAGTCAGGGCATTCGGTCGCCCGATCGCCTTCCGGCTCTCCTCCCTTACAGATTCCATCAACGGCGCTAATACTCAAATACGTCTTTTCCTACTTAGGTAATATTAATGAAGTAACTAATCATTATTTACCTAAGTAGTTATTCTTTAGGTACAATCTTTATGCTTGAGACGTCACTGGCTTTTTAGCTTCATATTCCCTTACTCGTTTATAAAATGTGGATTTGCTCATTCCTAGAGCTTTGTATGCCTGGGTTCCTGTAATCTCATAGTTTCTCCATCTTGTATAGACTTCTAAGAAAGTATCGTCTATTTCAATCTTAGGTCGGCCATATGGTCTACCTTGGTCAAGCGCAATGTCAATCCCTTCTCTTTGTCGGGTGCGGATCTTATTGCGCTCCTCTTCAGCAAGCCAGGAAAGAATTTGTAAAACCAAATCTGAAATAAACGTTCCTAGACTATCTTGATATTTAGTTGTATCTAATAGCGGCATATCTAGTACAACAATATGAGCACCCTTCTCTTTTGTGATGTCATTCCACTCATTTAAAATTGCTTCTTTATTTCGCCCAAATCGGTCTAACGAATGGAGATATAAAATATCCCCTTCTCTTAGCATCATTTTCAGAATTTGATATTGCGGCCGGTCAAAATCTTTTCCCGACTGTCTATCAATAAAAATATCCCGATCGTCGATTCCAGCCTGCTTCATACTTTCAATTTGTCTTGCTTCGTTTTGATCTTTACTGGAAATCCGAATATAACCAAATTTCTTAATTTTCAATTTAATTCCCCCATACTTTGGTTAAAATACACCTAATTATACCAAAAATAGTATTAAAAAGTCTATATTCTTTTTAGCACGTTCATAAAGTAATGACCATACATTTTAGCACTACATAATCGGGATAAAAATATGGGTGTTTAAATAGTGCTAAAGAGTCTACTTTTATGCACCACATATTTTTCCAGTTACCAAATTAAATTATCTGATAATTAAATAAAATATTTTCTATTTGCATATTGCCTAGTTAGTGATTCAGAGGTATTATGTATATATAAGATAACTAGTCAATGTGCAAGCGAAAAGGAGACGATAATATGTACACAGTAAAAATTGCAAGCTTAGAAGTAAACGAAAGCGTAAATACAATCGGGGAAGTACAAAACGTAGTATACGACATTATTGGTATGCACGACTTGGATGCAAGCGAGTGGGATTGGGATGGCAGCCTACTAGAAAAAGATAATAAAGTAATTGGACGCATTAGCTATAACGGCCGCGTTTGGGATACAGAAGGAAATGAACTAACAGCATAAGGGAGGGCGAAAGCCTTCTCTTCTATAAGGGAGGATATACGATGGATCAAACCACCATTTTTGATTTCATTGAGGATATACCGGAACTGGGGAAAGAATACTCCATGCTCTTCCCTGCCAAAGTTGGGCAGAGAGGCGCAACAGCAACCGTAATAAGGGTTGACCAGGAAAACGGCATCGCGTACTGCGATATAAAATCAAATATAAACGGCATGAATCCTTGGTACTACTCAACAAAATTAAGTTTCAAAGATTTTTATGAAGCGATTGAAAAAATGGACATTTTTTTAAATAGAAAACCAGGAGGTAAAAAACAATGAGCATGTTTGATATAAGTAATTCAGGGGATTTCCTAATCGTAGGTGGGGAAAAGGCTCCTATAAAAGATATAGTACTTGAAATGATGGACTACGGTGATAACTACTTCGATATTCACTTTCTCAATACAAAAACCGATTCACTATTTGGAGGAAGCGCATTGTGCGGTATACAAGGTATAACCAGAGCTAAAGAGCACCTCAAAGAACTGAGCGAAAAAGCAAACGTACCTACAAGAGTAACTAAACAAGATAATGATTGGATTTTTTAGGTAGAAGGCATACAGCCTTCTACTTTTTTGGTTCTATATTCCTGTATATACATGTGCATACATTTCCCTATTTACCGAATGTTACCGTTGTGTTTATAATTAGATAAGAAATCCATAAAAAATAATTTTACGCATATATAGGAGGAATTAGCAATGCAACCATTAGGAATTGTCAGAAAAATAGATGAACTTGGACGAGTAGTTATCCCTAAAGAAGTTAGAAGAACTGAAGGTTGGAAATCTGGACAGCCTTTAGAAATGTTTAAAGACAACGATGGGAGCCTGGTTATTAAAGCCTATTCATTAGGGGATGAGGATGCAACAGTTCGTAAATTAGAAGCTGCGAAAGAGTTCACTAATAATCTAAAAGATAAAAGAGTACTGGATGCGGCAATTAAAATACTTCAAAAATAAGAAGGGGGATATCCTCTTCTTTTTTTATTTTATTTCATTTGCATATTGCCTAGTAGGTAACATACGGTATATAATGGGTTTAACAACAAATCCCAAACAAGGAGAAATAATATGAAAACTAAACTCTTAAAAGCTGTAGCGGCCCTGGCGGTTCCAGTTGTATTTTCTCTTTCTGCTTGCAGTGCTTCCGACTTGACCACTTCTCCACCTCAAAAGGATCAGGATGAGCCAAAGCAGGAGCAACCTTCTACACCTGCAGAATATGACGTAAAGATTGATTTCCCTGAAGACCGATATCCTTTAACAGCAAAGCACATCAAAGATGCAATTGAAAAAGGCGAATCTAAAATTTGCACCATCGATCGCGCAGGAGCTGAAGAAAACCGTAAGCTCTCTTTAAAAGGTATTCCTACTCGATCGGGCTACGATCGCGATGAATGGCCGATGGCTATGTGTGAGGAAGGCGGCGAGGGAGCAGATATCGAGTACATTCCTCCTTCCGATAATCGCGGCGCTGGCTCATGGGTTGGCAATCAGCTTGACCAATACGAAGATGGAACAAAGGTGTTTATTGAGGTACAGTAACAACTAAATAAATGGGGGCTATACAATGAAAAAACAAGATAAGATCATTAATATACAAATCAACCTGGAGGAAGGCGTCATATACGATGATGGGATTCCATGTGATGAAAGTGTCGTTTTAGACTACATTAAAGAATTTCAAAAAAAGTTTAATAGAAAATGTGTAGAGTGTATGGAGAGAAAAGCGGTTCACTCATTTATTTTATGTGATGAGTGTTTGATAAAATGTGCGAATGAGTGGGCAGATAGTTTACCTCCTGCTCCTGATTGGTTTCTGGAAGATAAAGAGGAGGGAAAATAAATGATCTATAGAGCGTTATGTATTAACTCCGGTGGATGTACCGAGTTACAGAACTATGAGGAGTATTATGTGTATGATGCCGGAGAAAAAAACTTTTATGTTTCTATCTTTCCAACTGCAGATAAATCATATTTTGGCTCCTATTCAAAGGATTTATTTAAAGTTTTAGAGAAGTGCAAGGATAAAGATACAGTAAAAAAACAGAATTCCGCGCCAGCTGAGGAGGACTACCAGCAAATAACTTTATTTTAAAGGGAGGGTTTCTTATGGTAATGCAAAATAGAATCCAGGAACCTAAAGAAGTTAGTAAACATCGAGTGGTGCTAAGAAACTGCAATCGTGAGCAATTAGAAATTACGGCTAGTCATACAGTCTTATATACTCGCCTTAAAGAGAGATTATATACTTTACCTTCTTTAAAAATTACGCGTATGCAAAATGACATTAGAAAAGATTTTTTCTTTAAAACAGATGAGGATCTGCGGAAAATGATCTTTGAATATGATTTTCCGGGATACGTTTGGAGGAGTGTAAAATGAGATATAAAACATTTGAAAAATGGATGAAGGATGTAAAAAATATAGACGTTTCGACATTAAGGATGCCTACCACTCCGAATTGGGATAGATATCTAGATGAATATAATAGATATAAGAAAGATCAGGAGCGAACTTATTCTTCCGTAAAATAAATGGAGCCTACAATGGCTCCTTTTTATATGTCGAAAAAATCATCCGGCCTTTTGCTGCCATCTAACTTCCTCACATAATTCATAACTTTTTTAAGGATAACCGGGCTTGGAATATATTCTTTATCGTTGCACAACTTCCAGATCGTTCGAGAGGATACTTTGCACTTTTCGGCAAAATCAACCTGTGTGATCCCTTCCCGATCCAGCCATTTTCCGAACTTTGAACGGCTCGGATTTTTCCACCAAAACATAGCTAAAACCTCCTTACTATTTCTATGATGTCCAGTTTCCGCAAAGTTATTCAAAAACTTTCGAAGATTTGCGAATAGTGGACAAGCGGATATCAATATACTTTATTAAGACGTCAAAACGGACGTCAAACCACAAAAAGGGGCTGTTTTTAATGAATAAAGAGCTTGCGGTTGCGTTATTAGCACAAAAAGGTGTGTATTTGACGTCAGAAGGAAAACGAATCCTACAGGACTTAATTAAAGAAAAAACCTTACAGGGGGCAAAATAAAAAGCCGTTTTTGATGAAAAGGAGGAAAATTAGTGTATAGACCCACTGTACGGTATGCCGATGAATATAAAACGTATGTTGATGAATTATTTCATGCAACTTCGCTTGACCGGAATCAAATTCTACGTGCAGCATTATTTTCTGCTGCGTATTCGAAAGAATTTCATGATATTATTTCACGCTATAAAAAGAAAGACGTCCCCACTCCCTCTGCTGGATGGAGCCTTGGGGATTCCCGTTGGTGGAGGTATCAAGATGTAGAAAAAGAACTAGAAGGGATGGACGTCATTGCTTACGATCGCGGAAAAAGAAGCCATGAGAAGGATAGCTCGGTTGGCGATCCTGGAAGAGGATTTAATCAAAAGGGAAATGAAAAACTACAGAAACCACCAGTTCCAAGATCGGCCCAGGGACGAATTGGGCCGTTGGCTTCCGAAAGAGGCAGGGACGTCATACGAGGAAATGGAGGAGGAATTACTATCACCATCAACTCGAAAAATAAAAGTCGTTAGAAATAAAGAAAAGCCGTACACCTATGACGTAAAGGAGACCGGCTTTAATATAGAAGATTTAAAATCACTTGTAGCGGTTATAGGTATATTAGCAACCTTTCTATATGCCGTATTCACGTAAAAAGGGCCATTTTTACTTGGCCCATAGAAAAATAGAATATTTTAAGCAAGAGCCATCGAATACGCTGCCATGTATATAGATGGCTCTTATTATATTTATTCCACTTTCCTAAAAAAAGTATAACTTTTATACTTGCATATTGACTAGTTAAAGATTAAGAGCTATTATGTATATATAAGGTAACTAGGCAATATGCAACTATAAAACAACCAAATAACGGAGGGATTTTAAATGAGAGCAGTAAAATCTTCACAATTCTCAGGTAAACAAGTATGGGCGCTTTTTCAAGGAAGTCATTGTTTAGGATACGCTTACGAAACACCAGAAGGCGTTGAGGTAATCGTAGAAGGAGAAGAGTTAGGGATAGCAGGAAATATAAATGAAGCAATTGAAAAGGGCGAAAATTTCATGAAAGAACTGCCATACTTTTGCGATAAGTGCGGATATAACTGCACATGCACAATTCACTAAATAAGAACCAGCACCTGGATAAAACGGGTGCTTTTTTTTGCGGTTTTTTGACAAGTTTTTCTTTACTTACCAACTTTTCAGGGTTATTATTAAATAGCCGGTAACAATCGGTAGTATAATTGAATAGAGGAGAATAGAGAATGATGCTAAAAAAACTGGGTGGTAAATTCGGTGCATTGGCACTAGCTGGCTGTTTATCTGTAGGTTTGCTTGGGGGAGCACCTACAGCACATGCGGCGGCAAAAGATGATTTAATCATTGTTAACAAGCATTACAACAAATTGATGTACTTACAAAATGGGTACGTAAAACAGGAAAGTAAGGTGGGTACAGGACGCTCTTGGTCATTGACACCTGTTGGTCATTTCAAAGTAGAAAATAAGATCAAGAATCGCCCTTACTACAAAGGAAAGATACCTGGAGGAGCACCAAACAATCCACTGGGAGCACGCTGGCTAGGTTTAAGTGTTCCAGGATCTGCTGCTTCAAAGGCTGGTAATGTATATGCGATTCATGGAAATGCAAATCCTTCCTCGATCGGCGGTTACGTAAGCTCTGGATGTATCCGGATGTACAACAATGAAGTTATTAAGCTGTATGACCAAGTTCAAAAAGGCACACCGGTAGCGGTAACTAATAGCGAGAAGTCGTTCCAGGAGCTTGCTAAGATTTATGGCTACAAAATAAAAGGCTGGAAAACAAAATAAGGAGGTTACTAGTATGAGTGAGTTTAAAAAGAAGCTTCGAGAGCTTACTAGTTATTTAGAAAAGAACGGCTATTCTAGTGTGAAATTTGATATGGATTTAGCGGAGTTAGGGAGCGATAATAGGCATTATTACTTTTATGCTAATCCACATCATGATGAAAATTTCAAATGGTATATAGAGGTTGTAGATACAAACAAGGGTGAGGAAGGTTATAAAATTATACCGAAAACTCGCGAACCGGACCGATATAATTAACACCAAAAAGAGAGGGCCTAAAAACCTTCTCTTTTTTTATTTATTTTTTAATTGCATATTGCCTAGTGGTAACAATCGGTATATAATACAGGTATAAGGTAATTATTAACAAGGAGGTAGCAAAAATGGAAGCTGAACAACTAGGGTTATTCCCTGGGGCTGAAAAGGTTATGGCACAACCTGAAAAGCCTAAACCGAAACCAAAACCAAAGAAACCGAAAGTAAAACCCGATGAGGTCAAGGCTAAACCGAAAAAGTTTGCTTTGAAATTGATAGAGGGTGAGGTCGCGTATCAATGTCTAGACTGCGATGAAAAGCCGACCATATACGATCGTATAAAGCCAAAAATAAAATGCGGCCAATGCGGTTTTTACTTAGAGGTCATTGACGAAAAAATACCAGAAATTAATACGGAGGAGAAAAAACTATGGCTATGAAAATGACGATTACAAAACATTCGGATTGGGGTAAACTTTACTACTACGCAACGGAATTAGCCTTTGAGAATGGGCTTGATATACCAGCAAATATGGACGAATGGAGCACTATAAAGCTTCTTAACTATATAGCAAAAAATGAAAGAGAATATGGGCAATTATCAGCTATTGGATAAGACGGTGGGCCGGGTTTTACCTGGCCTTTTATAAATTGTATGGAGGTATTTAAAATGACATTTCGATTAGCTTTTACAATAGCATTTTTGTTTATTTTATTTTGTATAGTGTTTTTAATTCCATATGACGTGCTTGACCCTGCTTCACTTGGTGGGCCTATCAAGCTAGGAGGTGGCAACTAAGATGAAAAAGGGTAGTGATGATTTTTGGTGGATGTTATTGTTTACTAGGCAAGCTCAAGCAAAAAGAGCACGGGAGGCAGCCAACCCAGGGAAAAAGAAGCCTCGTATTCTCCCAATAATTTTAGGGATGTTTGCATGTCAGTTTATAGCTATAATCACCGTTATTGGGAATATAAAATCCTTTGATGTAATTCTGAATGTTGTAAATATCCTCCTTTGGATTTTACTTATAAGAGCGATCGTCATAAGAGGTAGAAGAAAATGAGTGGTTTTATGCTGGCATTTACAATAATGTTCATGCCATTCTACTTTTCTATAGTAGTAGCGGTGATTATAAAGGCTGTGTTTCTGTTTAAAGAGCGAGGGTATATGAAGCCTTTTCTAATGATAGGCGGCGCGATTATAACCCTTCCTCCAGCAATAACCTTCTTTAGTCATATGTTGCAACAACTGGAAAAGGCTTTATTATGAAGAGGAGGGTAATTTAAATGGCACATCTTTTTGAAGGGTATGGCATTATACGGCTTATAATTGTAGTAATGACTTTAATCACTGTAATGATGGGTTTTGTAAGATATGGAGTTAAACTTTTAAAACACCTTGTATTTTTAGCGGTTGTAGTAGGAATTTTTATCTTTTTAATAATACCGAATTTATAAAGTGAGGTAATTTAAATGGCACATTCAAGGAGAAAAACGCCTCAGAAGGCTTTAACTCGTAAGGATTTTAGATATAAAAGGGATTGGAAATATTACAAGGAAAATGAGCAGGAAGATTTAGATTTAATAGACGAATTTATGGAGGAGGATGAGGACGAAAATCTATATACAGCAGGCATAATGCTTGTAGTTGGTGCTCTCATGACCTTTCTTAAAATGCTTGATATAGGAGGTTCTGCAATTGGGAATCCTCTTGATGGAATGGATGTAGTCGTAAAATACGCCTTTGGTTTTCTTACTGTAGCAGGGATTAACGCAATAGGAAGTCAAATGGCTACAGCAAAAGGAAACAAGAAACAGCTCATAAGCGATATACTTAAAGCACTTTCTATCTTTGCTTTTGCAACACTCGTTTTTTGTATAGTGAGCACTAGTATATAAGGGGAGGTAATTAAAATGGTTGAATCAAAAGAAGAGAAAAAACTATCTTACAAAGAAGAGCATGGATTTACAGAACCATCTGTACTACCGCGTGAGTGGCAAATGATGATCTTGATAGGATTCTTAACAGTACTTATCAAACTTGGTTTCTTCACTAATGATTCGGATTTTATATATTATGCTGTAGGATTTGGTGCAATCGCAGGAATTAACGCACTAGGAAGCTTCTTGTCATGGGAGGACAACAAAGATACACGTATTCAAGGGTTTGTGCTTGCAATACTCTCTTATGTGGCTTTCATTGCACTTATGTACTTTGTAATAACAACAAATCAATTTATAGGGTGAGGTAATTTAAATGGCACAACAAAAACGAACCAGGCCGCAAAAGGCTTTAACTCGTAAGGATTTTAGATATAAAAGGGATTGGAGATACCACAAAGAGGAAAAAGAATGCATAAAAGAGGAAGAAGAATTCACAAAATATGATGAAGGTGATGGAGAACTGTTTGGTATTGTAGGTTGTTGTATATTACTTTTAACAATTATTATAATGGTCATTAAACACCCATTTGGATTTTTTGATGATATTTGGAAAATCCTTGGTTTCCTGGGGTATATACTTGTTGGAATAATATTTTATGATGCAGGATCAAAATTGTGTAAATCTAAAAATCAAGTACATCGTAATTGGGGTTCCTTAATTAATATAAGTACAATAATAGGTTTAATAGCTGTCGCTTACCTTACAATACGAAATGTAGTTTAAACGCAAAAAAGTCCAACGCTTCCCACACGTTGGGCTTTTTTGCAGTTGATTAAAAAGCTATCCATTTTATACTTCTTCGAGAGATAGATAGCACAAAACCTCGCTGTTTCCGCAACGAGGATTTGCTTTGGTTTAAAAGAAGATCACCTTCATTTTATACCGCAAGTTACCTTTTTTCAAGAATTAATTAACGAACTCTTCAGCATCTGCTCCTCCGACTAATTCCATCTTATCTACCATCCATCTATTTTTCTTAGCATCATAAACTAAATCGATATCTAATAAAGTTTGAGTTTTAGCAGGAACCTTATTTACTGTAATGGTTTGATAAGCACGAACAAATACATTTGCTTTTTCCTCTGAAACTGGCGTGTAGTAAATCTTACTATCATATAGTTCTGATTTAACTGCAGTTTCCGGTGTAGACTTCTCAGGCGTCCCCTCTGCGTCAGGAGGGCGTACCATAGTCATTCCTCTATCCGTTACAAGACCGTTTACCTTCGTCCATGCTCGCTCGCCTAGAGCTGTATCATAGTTGAAATACCCATTTAAGAACTTTTTTACATCTTCCTTTACTTTTGCTTCCTGATTATTTTGAAGGGCGGTCAAGCGATTCATTAGATCCTCATTTTCTTTTTGTAAGTCCTTATTTTCCTTTTTTTCTGCTGCATACTTCTTTTCATTTTCGTTTGACTTATTAAGTTGGAAACTGGCAAATGCGCCAGTCCCTACAAATCCTACAGCCAATACAATCAAAGCAATAATTAATTTTCTCATTGTTTAATCCTCCCATATCCAACAAAGTGATCTTGCCAAAACTTCTCTTTTAAACTGATTGCTCCAATACCTCGACCACTTGAATTGTAGTATTCGTCGTTTCCGATATATATCCCAACGTGCGTGATATAGTTGCTCGTTTTATAGGTTCGAGTGAAAAACACCAAATCTCCTGGCTTTCTTTCCGAATCCTTTATTCGCGCAGTAGCGTTGTATTGCTCCTGGGCCGTCCTTGGAAGCTTAATGCCGATCTTTCTATAAGACCACATCATAAGCCCACTGCAATCAAAGCCAGTGCTAGGATTAGCTCCTGCCCATACATAGGGTTGACCTTCGTATTTATAAGCTTCCTCCATGAGAGCTTTATATTTATCATCGCCTAGAGGACTTCCTTTGGCAACTGCGCCTCCTTTACCTCCACCAGAAACTTTTACATATCTTAAAACATGGTCCACATAGTACGGATCGCCATAGCACATACCTTTTGATTTCTCTTCAGCACTTCTCCAGGCGCGGCAAGTGTATCCGTTCTTTCTTGCTTGCTCGATCGAAAACTGTTTTGCTAGTTCCAGAGAATACTTTTTTGGTAGGACGAAATTTAGGAAGCCCGAACCATAATTGTAAGATTGTAAGACTAATTTATAATCACCCTTAGCCTGGTTATACACTTTTGTAAAGTGCTTCATTCCGTATTTGATAGATGTTTCAGGGTCTGTAAAATACCCCGGGGGGTGGCCCTGGCTTTCGCTGGACTGCATCACATCCGCATGACGCCCTCCTGACTCTTGCATGATCAATCCCAAAACAATAGGAACCATATTTTCGGGAAGTCCCTCGATCTTTGCGTATTTCCTTACTAATGGCTCATACCTTAATACTTCCGGAGCTACATTTACTGTTCCTGTAACGGTTCCTGAATCGCCTTCTTCTTCAGGTACTGCATCATCCCCTTGTATGGCGAGCATGAACGCCATAACAAGGGAACCCATAAGTATAAAGAAAAATGTAAGGGCAGCACCTCCAATAAGCAGAAACTTCTTCAATTTTATTCCTCCTCTTTATTGGTTGGTGGTTGATATACAGTCCGTTTAGAAGCACGTTTTTCATCTAAATTTTCATGTGTATGTCGCTCAGGGCGCTTCATTTCAGAAGTTTGATTAGATTTCACATCCTGCTTGGTTCTTTCTTTCGGCTGTTGGGTACTAGATGTCTTTTCCAAGTTAGTTTTTTGAGTTTGGCGCTTGTAGTTAGGGTTATCCTGGTAGTGTTTGATTTCAATAGGCTTTTTCACTTCTTCTTTTTTAGCTGCCACATCATTTTTTTGCTGAGTACGCTTATTACGTCTGTTTTCTAAAGCTGTAGCGGCGGCATTTGCTACTGCGCCTCCTAATGGTCCAGTTGCGGCTGTAACGGCAGTGGTTGCGGCTGTAGTTGCAGCTGTAGCAACAGCGCCTGTTTTCGATTGTGGTGTACGACTTGCTCTTATATCCCTTACTTTTTGCATTGCAAAGTTTCCAGCATTAGAAGCTACATTTTGTGTAAATGCGGCTGTTTTCTGAGCGGCTGAAACTGCAGGTTTTTCAACTTTTGTTTTATACTGGCGATAAATTTGTTTCGGCATTCCAGCGTCCACCGTTGTTACGTGGCCGGCAGTAACAAATGTAACGATCATATCGCGTTTTACAATGATATAGATCGTACCCACCGTTGTTAAAAGAACATTTAAAAAGTATGCTGTTGGTGAAGTTAGCGGAATGAGTGCCTGGATAATGTTATTAAGGAAGAAAACAAACAGCATGATCATCCCTGTGAAAGCCTTCATTCCAAACAAACCAACGATTTTTCCAAGTACTTTATAAGCGCTATTCGAGAAATATGGAATCATCGAAAGAATAAACGATACTGGAAGACCAATAGATAGCACTATAACAGCAACTTGAATAATGAAATTGAATAATGCAATGAGAAGAGGCGGTACTCCTAAACCTGTAACAAAGATAATACTCATACCAGCAATGCCGATATTTTCAGCAATTTTCCCTATTGTCATATTTTCATTTTTAAGTTTTTCAACTTCGTTTTGCACGATCTCTTTCTTTTTCTCATAGCCTTCTTTAGAATTTTTCAGGCCCAAAAGCTCATCGATTCGATTCCGACTATCTTTCTCAACATTTTGCTTCTTATTGATTGTTTTTTCGTCTGTTGTACCATATGCCATCATAAGATAAGGGCGGTATACAGCAAGATCAAAGAAATGGTTTCTTACAAGTGCAACCGATCCTTCTAATTCTTCACCAGCTTTTATATCAGCATTTGCAAGAGGTGTTCCAGCCTTCATAATAACTGCTTGAGAAGCGGTACTTAGAGAGTTCATAGCGTTTAAATAATAGCCTGAGTTTCCGAACCAAACTGTCGCAAAAACAATGACTGTAATCAATCTGAACGTCATTTTACCGGCCTTCGATTGATTTCTGTTACCTACATAAACAGCAAAGATTTGAATGACTGCAAGAGTAAGGAAAGTGGCAGCAAAGTTTTCTTTTAATGCTTCCCATAAGTTATTGCTCACATTGCTTATTTTGTCTGTTACACCACCCAAAACGTCCACGTTGTACAATATGCCTATTGCCTCATCTATCCAGCTTGCAAGGAGCTTTGTTACGCCGAAGAATGCATTTGCTAGGCTTAATAAAGCTTTGTTGATTTCCTCGCCACTAAAGGGGTTCCAGGACTCCTCAACATGGGCGACAACTTCATAATGCGTCAAGCTGTATTTTTTACTTTCTAAAGTAACTCCACCTTGCTCAACAGTTTTAGGTTTGTCGTAAACTTCATCTTTTTTATCTTCAGCATTTGCGATCGAGAAGGGGATAAAAAGAAGAAGTACAATGGAGATTGATAGAACGACTTTTTTCCAGGGTTTCATAAGCTCACTCCTTGACTATATCTTCATTTTCAATGTAATCAGGTTGCTTGTCTTTTACATAATCAGAGATTGTAGTATCGTATGAACCATCTTCTAATTGTTTGAAATAAACGGATATAAAATCGTTGTCGCGGATTTCATAAGTTAATTCAATGTATCTTCCTTTATCAAAAACCTGAATTTTAGCATCCGATCGTTCAAGTTTATCGATATCTTTCACTACACTAGGATTTGATAATGATTCATTTTCTAGTTTGAGTGCTTGATTGATTCCATCTGTATATTTAGTGCCGTTTCTATAGATAGCGTAGCTACTCAAAAGAGCAAAAGTAGCTACACTAATAATAATGATGGGCAATAACCTTTTTACCATGTGAATTCCTCCTCGGCCTTCGCAGAGTTTGATTTCTCAACTGTTTTGAAGGCTTCTTTCCATTCATCGAATAAACAATCAATCGCGAGCTTTCCTACACGCCCATAAAAATCGCGGAAGAGACACTGGCCTTTCGTCATATTGGAAAGTAATTTCACGTTGTCCTCTGTAACTTCAAGGCCCATGTATCTAAGGATATCTTCTCGCTCGGCATCTTCGTCAAAAGCAAATCGTGCTCCAAAGTTCCCTTTATCATCCTCACTCTGAACATCATCCACAGATTGTGCGATTAGATAAAGCTGGTTTTTATATGAGCGTCCGATCCTACGCATAGACTTTACAAGCTTTTTTCCTCCGCGTGCTTTTGTTAGCATCCAGGATTCATCAAAGATAATTGAAGTATTTTCATGTCGGCTTTGGCGGCCAAATTTCTCACAGAATTTTGCTAAAGGAATCATTAAGCAAAGGCTTTTTCGTTCACCATCTTCATAAAAGTTTGGATCATCGTCCTCTTTCGGTAGGTCTAACCCCTCTAATTGTAGGATGTTAACCTTTCCATCTAATTCAACAGCTTTTGTATCACCATAGCTGAAAATCAACTGTAAAACCGAGTTTTGAATCATTTGAGAAAGGAGCTCACCACAATTGCGGACATTCTGTTCACCATTATCCTGCAAACGCTGAACAACATGCATAAAGCCTACTTTTTCACCTTTGGCTCTTTCTTCTATAACTGCCGTTAAAGCCTTAAGGATTGCTGTTTTTATATCGTCTTTTCCATCTAAAGAATAAATTTGCTCAATTACTGCTTGAGCCGTTTGATTGGCTTCATATCCTTTCAAGAATACGATCGGGTCAAGCACACCCCAGTTTTCCTTTTTGGAAGGGTCTAATGTAATGTAATTAAAGGATTCGATTAGCTCTACAAACCCTGGATATTGCTCTCTAGTAACAGGATCTTCAATTGATTTTTTGAACC
>Ga0209463_1000281_pt1 | contig 45400 bp, 56 predicted proteins | sample AgamicMgSfrz_FD_187169 | JGI IMG/M metagenome (GOLD analysis project Ga0209463, IMG submission 187169) | Agave microbial communities from Guanajuato, Mexico - Mg.Sf.rz (SPAdes) (version 2) | ecosystem: Host-associated > Plants > Phyllosphere > Phylloplane/Leaf | place: Guanajuato, Mexico...
GAAAGAAATACTTTTTTAGAGAAATCAATGATTACGAATATGTGAGTTACCTCTTAGTGAAAACCCTTGGTGAAAAAATTATAGGAGTGGTCTCAGAAGAATGTGTATCTAATTATGCAGAACTCATGGCAACCTTAGAAGAAAGTGCTTCTTATTCACCTTATGATCCGTCGAAAGATGAATATATTTCCTATGAATTAGAAGAATTTAAAACAGAGATAGAAGATCGTTACTGTTTATATTTCTTTAATGAAAACAAACAAGCATTTCAAGTTCGACGTTATTATGGCGATGAGGAATACAGTGTAAAATATGATCATTCTTATCAAGATATAATGAAAGGGTCAGCTGAACAAATTTTTGAAAAATACAAACCAATGTATGTAAATAAATATTTAGAAAATGGAAAAATATATGAAAAAAAATCACAACGAATTTATTAAAAAAGCAGATTTTATCGGCTTTTTTTCTTTTATTTATGAGATAATAGAAAAAGAATATAACTACAAAATGAAAGGTTGGAATGAATATGAAAACAGATATCTTTTTACCAAACACGTTGAAAGTAGGTTTTCAAGAACGTTATGACACATACACAGGAAAATTAGCTTATGTTACCTATATGGATGAAAAAGGAGTTTTGCGAAAAGAAAAATCATGGGATAATTGGCGAAATCATGATCTTGAACCGATGGACATCGAAAATGTTCCTACTTCTGGATTTGTATTAAATAAAAAAGCAGGAGGAGGTTCAGGATGGGATTCAAGACAAACGTATGTACGCATGTTTGATCCTCGAGGATTTGAATTTGAAATCACGATTCAAAATCTTCTTTATATTTTAGAAAACACAAATTCAATTAAAGGAAAAGGATTAGAAGGAGAGTTTGTTTATGGATGGAGCGGACCAGAACTTGTTTTAATCCCTACTTCAGCACCAGATTATCAAGAACTAATAGATTTTAATAAATTAAAGCATGAAAATAAAAAAATAACAGCCAAAGAATTGAAGATTGGTGCAACGTACAAAAACAAAGCAAATAAAGATATTGTATATTTGGGTCGTTTCACTCATTATTGTCCTTATGATGGAGAAAACAAAGGAAAAGCGTATTTTTTTCACATCTTAGATGAAACAGAACCAGTCCCACAATTTGCAGTAAAATCACTAGGAAATTCGATTATTGGTGTACTGTCAGAGAATTGTATTGAAAACTTTGCAGAATTAATTGAAAAACTGGGATGCAATCCCTTATATTCTCCGTGCGATGTATCAAAAAAAGAATATGTTTCCTATGAATTTGATGAATTAAAAGAAGAGCTAGATCAAACACAGCATGTTCACTGTTATACCAAATGGAAAGAAAAAATAGAGATTAAAAGATTTATTGAAGAAGATGGAACAGAAAGCTATGTGGTCTTTTCTGATGCGTTCACGGTGTTAAAAGAAGGAAGTTATGATGAAATCTTTAAAAAATATAAACCAATGTATTTAAATAAATATCTAGAAAATGGAAATATTTATGATAAAAAGTTGCAATACTATTACTAAGAAAAAAGCCGATTTTATCGGCTTTTTTTATCTAAAAAAACACCATAAACCAGGGGTTTATGGTATAATGAAAATAGATTAACCACTACAGATGAAAGGTTGGAAAACAGATGAGAACAGATATTTTTCTTCCAAAAAAGTTAAAAGTTGGTTTTCAAAATCGAAACGGTACGTACACGGGAAAATTAGCGTACATTATTTATTTTGACGCTAAAGGAGTGCTACGAAAAGAAAATTCATGGAATAGTTGGAGAAGTGATTCTATTCCGCCAATGGATATTGAAAACGTACCTATGTCTGGATTTGTATTAAATAAAAAAGCAGGCGGGTATAGTTCAGGATGGAATCATCGTCAAACGTATGTGCGTATTTACGATCCAAGAGGCTTTGAATTTGAAATTTCTGTTCAAAATCTGCTTTATATCTTGGAAAATACAAACTGTATCAAAGGAAAGGGTTTAGAAGGAGAATTTGTTTATGGATGGAGCGGGACAGAACTTATTTTAATTCCGACATCGTCTCCTGATTATAAAGAATTAACAGAATTTAATGAAGCTCTCCACAGTACGGGTAAAATTAAAGCAAAAGAGTTAATTTTAGGCGCAACATATCGAACAAGGCAAAACGAAACAGTGATTTATTTAGGACGCTATGAACATGCTCATGGAGGGGTATATGAAGGGAAAAAGTATTTCTTTTATAATGTTGGATCTAAATCTTCTTACTCTGATTTTATAAAGCTAAAGTCACTGGGTGATAAAATTGTTTCCGTGATTTCAGAAGAATGCGATCCTAACTACGCTGAATTAGTTGATAAACTTCAAAAAAGTAAAGAGTATTCCCCTCATGATCCGTCGAAAACAAAATATATACCGTACACCTTTGAAGATTTTAAAAACAAAATAAAAAAGAGAAACGAATACTATTCCACAGAATTTTTAACGAACAAAAAAGAAAAAATATCGGTTTCAAAACAAAGAAGCTACAATTATTGGAATCATAAAGCAACTGAAAATGATATTTATGAAGTTCAAAAAGGACGTAGATATGAAAAGGTTTTTTCTGGGAAGTTAGAAGATATTTTTGAAGAATATCAACCTATATCAGTTGATTTGTATTTACCTGATGGAAAATTGTACAAAAGAAACGTCTCTATTTAACCACCACTATATGTAAAGGGGATTAAAATCATGAATAAAAACGATCAAAAAATTATGGACCTTAAAGAACAAATTAAATCAAAACAAGAAAAATTAAAAAAATCAAAAAAATTTGATCCAATTACAAATTGTATTGTGGAATTTGAAGGAAGACAACAAAATCTACACACCTTACAAAAAGAAGGTTTGGTTTCACTGCTTGTTAAACTAAATATACACTTGCTATCTGCTAAAGATCTAGGAATAGAAGATGAATACAAAATTAGTGGATTTCCTATCGAGGATTGGGTAACGGATGTAAAAGGAAAATTAGATTTCGTCTCACGAAAAGACGAAGAAGCGAAATTAAAAGTGCTAGAAGGAAAACTGAACAAATTACTTTCAGAAGAAAAACAAGTTGCACTTGAATTAGAAGAAATTGAATCGTTATTAGATTAAAAAAAAGCGACTATTTTAGTCGCTTTTTTTATAAAACAAGGGCGAAAATAATAGGTAAAGAAATAAGACTTAACACTGTACTGACAAGCGTCGCACTTGATACAAACTCAGGTTCAGTATCAAATTGAAGAGCGTACATCGTCGTATTTGCTGCAGAGGGCATAGAAGCCGTAATAATCATGATTTGTTCAATCATATGATCTAAAGGAAGAATTAATGTAAATCCGTATGCAAGTAAAGGGGAAATGGCTAATTTAACGAGTAATGAAACGGACAACTTTTCAAAAGAAAGATGTTTAATGGAAATTTTAGCAAGCTGCATCCCAAGTACAATCATAACTGTTGGAATAGAAGCATCCGCAACCATATCAATGGTTTGCATACAAGCTTTATTTATAGGAATATGAAAGTATTGAAAAGCAAATCCAAGAATCCCACCGTAGATAATAGGAATTTTATAAACGGATTGCAGCGCGTATTTAATTCCTCCGCCTGAAGGACTTCCTTTTGCAGCAAAATAAACACCAATGGTGCACATCACAAGTGTTTGGGCAACCATTAAAATAATGGCATATTTAAATCCCGACATACCAAACAATAAAAGAATGACAGGTGTTCCATAATTTCCATTATTCATAAATGCAGATGATAAAACCATTCCGCTTTTTTCCGATATCGAATAATGTTTAAATGTAGAAAAGACACTAACAACCAAAATAAGAAGAAAACATAAAGCAAAACAATAAATAAACATATAAAGATGTTCACTTGTAAACGTTGTTGTGTAAAACGTTCGAAATACAAGTACAGGCGTCATTAAATACATCGCCATTGTTGAAATGGTTTTTGTGTCAAATCCTATCTTTTTTTCTCCGATATACCCTAAAACAAAAATAGCAAAATTAGGTAACAATACATAAAGAAAATCCATCTTGTTTCCTTCTCTCGTTTTTATTAATTCATTTTTTTAAAAATACGATTTTTCCTTATAATAAAAAACAAATAAACGACAACATGCACGTTGTCGTTTATTTGTTTTGTTCGCTTTGATTTTGAAGGTCTTGGAAATCAGAAGCAATAGTGCTTAATAAATCATTTGTTTTTTGAAAACTATCGCTTAATGATTCTAAGCTTGCTGCATTTTCTTCCGAAATCGTTTTGATCTGAGATAAATTATCATTAACTTCATTTGTATTGGTATGTAATGTATGAATGCGTTTTGAAATAGTGGAAACTTCTAAATTGGTTTCATTTGTATTGTTATATATTTCAGAAAATGCTTCCCTTACAGAATCCGTATATTGTTGAGATTGTTCAATCGCTTCGTTTGAACGAAACGCATTTTCTTTATTTTGATGAATTTCTTTTGTAATTTTAGTTAAAAAGTATTGTATTTCTTTTGTTTGCTTTGTTGCACCATCTGCTAATTTTTTTACTTCTTCTGCCACAACACCAAATCCTTTTCCATGTTCTCCAGCACGTGCTGCTTCAATGCTTGCGTTTAAAGCAAGTAAATTCGTTTGATTTGCAATCGTATTAATAATTTGAACGATTTGCTGAATCTTCTCCGTGTCATCGCTAAGTGTTTCACTTGTTGATAGTGATTGCTGAGCTAATTCTTTAACAGACGTTACACTTTGGAAAAGTTCTGTTACTAACTTTTGAGAATCTAGTACAACTTGGTTCATTTTTTCATGTTTTTTTGTGATTTCAATTGAACTATCATTAACAGTATGTACTTCTTTTTCAATAGACTTCATATGTTCAGAAATTAATCCTATGGTTTCAGATTGTTCCGTAATAGCAGTAGTCATTTGTTGGTAACTCGCAATCGATTCTGTTGCATAGTGTTTTGCTGTTTGCGTTGAATTTTTTAAAGAAGATGAAAATGTATTAATTGCCTCTAATTGATGTGATAATTGGTTAAAAGAAGAAATGGCGTTTTGTTCATTTAAAGAAGCTGCTTCTTCCGATTTTTTTACATGAGACAATGTTCGTTGAGATTGCTTTGCCTGAGATATTAAAATAATGGATGTAATCCAAACGAATGATAAATAAGCACCCATATCTAAACCAAGATGTTTAATAAACACTTCATGAATGCCAAATATCTGATAAAGAATGAAATTTAAAGTCAGCAATGAACTGCCTAAAACTGTATTTCTCGGTTTTTGGTATAAAGATGGAATAATAAATCCAAGAAACGTATAAATAACATGATGAATACGTGGATCCACCCAAATAACAAAAAAAGAAAAGAGATTGTACACAATCGTAAACGTGTACATTAAAAAGATAGGATATTTATTACGAAAAGATAAAATAAACATTGGTAAAAAAAGAATAAAAAAACATAAAAAAACAAGATAATAAGGTAAATAGTATTCTTTAGCTACCAAATGTACAATAACATTTAGTAACATAAAAAGAAAAATAACGATACTCGTTATACGGTTATACCTCATAATGATTTTCATTTCGTCTAGATTTTTCATTATCAAGCCCCCTATGTTGATCTGGGTTATATTACTTATATTTAAAATAAAGATCAATCTTTTTGTTTATAATTTTCTGAAAATAATGTAAATATTTAGGTTCTTCTTTTACATGTTTGGATGAAATGTTTTATAATAATAGTGTTTGTAAATAAAATGAAAGAATGGTGGAAAAAATGGATGTTTATATGGTTGTTTTAGAAGGTCAAGGAGATATTTGGGTTAGATTAGTGGATGAAGAAAATTTTGATTTACTTGTTCCTGACAATGTTCGAAAAAAATTATGGGAAGAAAGCAATAAAACACAATACGGAAAACAAATTCCTGTTGAAGAATATAAAGTGTTCATTACAAGAGGATCATATAATAACGACCGTGCACTCGAAGTGGAAGGATTAGTCATAAATGAAGAAAAAGCAGACTTTTATGATGAAGACGATGCGAAAGAATTTGCGCTTAAACACAATTTAACAATCAAAGACACGTATGAAGGATGTATATATTAAAAAGAGTAGTTTAAAAACTACTCTTTTTTTGATTCATTTTTAAAAAATAAACGTAAAAGTGTCATATTCTTGATCAAAAAATCGTTTGCGAATTGTTTTGTTAAAGTAAAGAAAGAAAAAAGATTCTGCCCAATCTAAGAAAATATCTTCATCATACAAAGTGTTTGTTATCTGATTTACCAGTTTTTCTTTACTTTTATCTTTTGTGCCCAGTTCGAAATAAATATACTCTTCATCACAATTTGCCTCAAGAAAAGGAACAAAACCCCATTCTCCTTCTATACATTTTTGAAATACACGTGTTAAAAAACTAAGAGAACATGTGAGGGTTGATGAATGTTGAATATAATTTTTAGCAGAAATAAAATCAAATGTTTGATAGGTTTCCCAATCGATTTGGATAATGTCTTTAAACTCTCTTTTTACAAATTCCAATGTGTCCATCGCATCTTTCCCTTCTAACCAGCCTGGATATGAAATGCCGCCATTTACATTTTCTAACGAAAAACGTTTTTTTCGAATAGGGTCATATTCATACAGTTCAATTTGAAAACGAGGAGTAAGATAAGTGGTATCTTTATAAACGACGATTGATTTTACATCTCGATCTTCTAATTGTTCAACATTAAATTCTATTTGAATTCCCAATACGTCCAAAATTTTTAAAAACATTTCACTTTCCATTTTTCGTACGCCATTTTCATATTGGCTGTATGTATTTTTTGCAATGAATAATTGTTTAGCAACTTGTTCTTGTGTCATTTTCGCTTCTTTTCTGTATAGTTTAATTAAATTAGCAGTATTCATATGGTAGTTCCTCTCTTTCGTTTATTTCTTCAATTTTGATATAATTCGTTCCATCTTTTTCGTTTACTTCTTTTTGACTTACTTTAATGTGTTTGTTCATTTGTTGCGAAAGTAAGAAAAACAACTTGTTTTTTTCAATCATTTTTTTCGTGTCTAAAGAAAGTTCAAAAAAAGCCATTTCTTTCTTTTTCTCATCAGATAATTGCGCCAGAATGATTTCTTGGAACTGTTGAATTTCCGCTTCGCTTAACTGTATTTGTTCTAAGCGAATTTTGCTTATAAGCGTGTAAAAAAGATGCGATGCAATCGTTTTTGAAATAAAAAAGATAGGAGTTGCTTCTTCATAAGAAACAGAAGCAATACAACAATATTTTTGAAGAAAAAACGTTAATTGTTCTGCTTCTTCTTTTGAAAAATAGTCATTTCCGTATCCTGCATTAACACTACAAAGTTTTTCTTCATGATAAATTTCAACTTGATAATTCTCATTTTTTGAAACAACGATGACGTCGTATGAAAGAGGTTCTCTTTCTGATTTTTCTAATTGTTCCTTAAATTCGGAAACGATTTGATCTGGAAAAATAGCACGTAATAAAAGATCTCGTTTCCTATTTTTTTCTTGTTCTTTTTTGAATTCTTCTCGCAGAGAAAGAAATTTTTCATCTGACATGTTCAAATGTCGATTTGTCTGTTGATATAACCAATTAAATTCACTAATATTCATGTCATCACCTCATCATATATTTCTTCTTATCATTAATTTTAACTCATGTAATGCCTGTTCTCATAGTGAGAACGTCAATATTTTCAAAAAAAGCGACTAAAACAATCGCTTTTTTTATCGAATTCGTTTCACTTTTACTTTTTCCAAAATCCCTTCTAGCTCTAATAGATACGTACTTCCTTCTTGATATACTTTCGCTTTTGGACGGTATAAGTGTTTATAGTGATATTTATATTCATCTTGCTGAAACACTTTCCCGTCTTCTAATTCAAATATCGTTTCTCGATTTTGGAATCCACTACATTGCCCTTTTACAAAACTTTCGCATAACACATACATGCAAAAACACCCCCTGTTTATGTTGTTTATACCTGATACTTCTCCAATCGCAAGAAAAATAAAATCCTTTCCTTAAAGGAAAGGATTTTATTTTTCTTTATTAAGTGAATTATAATCCAAATTTAGGCATTGAATAAGAAACTATAATACAAAAAAAGAGCTGATGTGGAAACACATCAGCTTTAGTTTTATTTACTTTCTTATTCAATGGACAATTGCACCGTATATTCACATACATCTCGCGAAAGAGGTGTATCACTAAGTGATTTATCTCCAGTTTCCATTGTTTTTTTATTTTCCTCTACAAATTCAATTTTTAATTCATAATCAAATTCTTTTAATGCTTTTTTCATCTCTTTAAACGTTGAATGAACAAGTAAACCTTGTGTAAAAAGGTTAGCTAATTTTAGGGTTTGAATTTGTTTTAAGTTCGCTTCTTTATAAGCATCATTGAAACGCCAGTATGACCACATTTCGTCTTCGTGAGTGTTTTCAAATAATTCTTCCGTATGATCATAAAGATTGCTTTCTTGATATAAAATAAACATTTCATTCACATCAATTTTCCCAAGAATGAGCTTGAAGGAATCATTTACACTAGCTTCCCCTTTTGACTGTTCTTCAATATAAGTTTCGATTTTTTTAGAAATCCCTTCTTCATGAAACTCAATTTCGTTTAAAAAATGGCTAACATCAACCGTTCCATAATAGAAAGCAAGAAATTCTAAAATATCTTGTTTATACGTTCGATAAACAGTATGATCAATTTTAAAATCAAATGTTAACGTATTGTCAAATAAACGAAAATCTTCAGAAGGAAAAACACCTTCTTTTTGTTGATAATCACAAAACGTATATTTAATTAATTCTGCTTCTTTTAAAAACGTATATCTTTCTTTTAACGCATGTAGTACATTATGTTCTAATTGACGATATCTTGTTCCTAAACCATCACTGACGTGATAATTTCGTTTAAATGTGTCCTTAATAGAAAGATTTCGATCAAAAGGAACAATAATTTGAAGCTCCATTTCACCAATACGTTCTCCTTTAAAATGTCTTTCTATTGTTTTTTGTGTGCTCATTAACGTTGCTTTTAACCAAGTAGAAGCAACATGTTTATCAAAAAAACCATCTTTAACCAATTGTATCAATTGGGGATTTTCTTTTTTTGCTTTTTCTTCTAGTAATTCATCGTATTGCTTTTTCTTTTGATTAAATAATTCTCGTAATATCTCACTTTTAATTGTTTTTTCTTTCTTCATCTCTTGGCTAACTCCGTTAACGTTAAGAGAAATAGTAAGCTGATGATAACGAAATCGTTGCTCTTCTGAATAACGAGACGACGCTTGTAATGTATAGCCATGTTCTTCTAACGTTTGTTTAAGAGACTTGACTAATTGGCTATCATGAGCGTAATGAGAAATATCTAGTTTTAAATCAGACTTAGGCAAATGAATACGGGAATAAAAATCCGTGTTGGTTAAAATTTCATCAAAATCTACTGATAAAATTGGATAATGTTCTAAATCTTCTTCATAAAGAGCCAAAATATGCTCGCTAGATAACGTTTCATAACACTCCGAAATTTCTTTTGAAATATGCTCGAAAGACAAATGAGGATGTATATATTCATCCAAGATAGCTAGAAAAGCATCTGTTTCTTTTTGTACTTTTTCTTTTTTATTGTTGTGTTTCAAACGTAACGTGAAACGAACTTCATTTGTTTCATGGTTTATTTCGCATCTATCTGGTGAAATATTGCTTGAAAAATGTTTAGCAAAAAGACGTAGTACTAAGCTTGATTGATAATACTGATCGAGTATTTTTTGTTTTTCTTCTTCTGTTAAATCAAACCCTTCAAAAGAAATAAGTGGCAAAGAAAATTGAAAATATTCTAATTTAAAATAATAAGATAACGCAATTTCATGTCTTAAACGCGGAGTAATGGTATTTCTAACGATTTTTTTATCTCGTTTAAAACTTTCTTCTAGAATGGTTTCTTTTGAATCTTTAAATCGATTTTGATTTTTTTGAATTGCCTCTTGCACTTCTTTTTTTGAATGAATCTTAAGCATCTTCATCATTCCTCTCTCATTTTTTATTTCTTATCCATTATAAATGAAAGAAAAGCGATTGAGGAAAAAAAGATGGCAGTTAACTGCCATCTTTTTGATATTTTTTCTGAATTAAATCATAACCTTGTTTAATAAAAACTTTTTGACGATTGGTGAAACGTTTATTTTCAAGCGATAACTGATACATTTGTGTTAAAAAACCTCCGTACCATTTTAATTCTTTTTTATATCTTTCAACAATCGGATAAATATCAAGCAACATTTGTCTAATTACATCAGGTTTCATGTCGGATTCTGCTTGTTTTTCTTTTTCCGCGTAGGAAGTAACTTGATTGAAGAATCGATTGAGTGTATAGCATTCGCGTTCGTTTAGCGAACCTTCTGTTCGAAACTTAGCACAATAATATTCGTATTTTTTCTTGGACGTAGGTTGTAATGCTTTTGGATAGTGATGCAATTGACGGTTTATTTTTTTAAACAAAGCTTTTGTTTGCGAAACCGTTAAAGGCAATATTCTTTTTTTCTTTCGTTTTTGGTGTTTCTTTTTTCTCGCTTTATCTCTTGCTTTTTGAAGCTCTTTTCTTGCCATGTGATCAACGAGTTCATTGAATTCATTGCCGTTGTGGGCTTTTACTTTCGTGAAATCAATTTTTATTCCGTATGTTTCTTGCAACTTTCTCATAAATATTACATATTGCTCAGTAAAAGTGTTTTTCGGTGTATATTTTCCTGTTATTAAATACTGTACACTTTCGTTATCGTGATAAATCAACATATGTTTATAACCTTTTTTAGCGGCATAAAGAGCTGCTTGCATGGCTGCTTTTAATTCAGAAGCTTGTGATGTTAATTTTTTAGCAGCTTCCCGATTTTCTCCAACGCCGCTTTGTTTCACGATTACTTCGTTATGATGGACAATCGCAAATGCATATGCATAGATTTGTTTATCAAAACTACCATCAATGTAACACTGTACAATGTTTAATTTTGAAAGAATTTCAGATTGTTTTCGTTCGACGGATCGAATGTCACCAAACCATCGTTGCGCTTCTTCTATTGAATTAAATTTTTTAAAAGAGGCACCTTTAAAATCTTTTGTGACTTCCACTACTTCTTCCCACGTTGTAAAAATACCTAATTTTCTCCCCATGGTAACCGCGTAACAAGCCAAAATATTCCCTCCTCGCTTTTACTTATTTTACCATAAATTGGGGAACTAAGAATAAAACGGGCTAGGTTTTTTCAAAAACATAATAAAAATAAATATAATAAAAAGAAAGAAGGGATAGAATGGAAAAATTTATGATTACTAAACAAATTGATCATTCTAATGGACGCTTTCAACTAGATATTATTACAAATGAGAAAAAATTTGATTCGCTCACTTATGGCGGAGAATGTAAACTTTTTGATACAAAAGATGAAGCGTTCGAATGTTTAAAACACAATGTAAAAGATGCTCGAATACGTATTTTAACAGGTACACTCGATCAATCTCCGTATAAAATCAGAAGTATTCCTTGTTTATCGTTTGTCTATTACTTTGATACGAAACATTGTGATAAAAAAGAAATGGATGCAATTTGGGATAAATTTTCTAAACAGATTTTTGATGAAGGGATGGACAAACTATTTACGATAGGGCAAGCGCATCCTGCACAAAAAAGATTAAACCCAGGTTTTTATATGAGGTTTTACGCATTATGAGTTCATACACTATCACCAAATGGTTAAAATTAAGCGGAATAAGTGTTTTAACGCATATATTAAAAGAAGATGATTTGTTTTATGATCCGACAAATAAACGAAAAAATAAATTATTTAAAAGTGAAAAAGAAGCAGAATATTATTTAATATTTCAGTGTAAAGAAACAAGAATACGTTTTTTAACAGGAAACGAAAAAACGGAAAATTATCGAATTATGAAAAATAAAAAACTAGCGTATTTGCGCTAGCTTTTTTTATTTTTCTTTCTTTTTTTCTCCCATTTAATCGGATTAAAATGAGGATCTAGTACATATTGAATGCGATATTTTGGTTCATGTTTTCGGTTATAATAATACCACGTGCGATGACCGTCTTTTCTTCGTGCATTGCTTGGTTTTAGGTGAATAAATACAGGCAATTCTTCTTTTCCAATTGGTGTTAAATCATATTTTCTAAGCAAATCATCTCGGAAATAATAATTAGGAAGCTGAACTTTTTTTGTAAAACAAATAGGTATCTCGCTATATGGAAAAGGAACTTCATAAAGTGGAATATTGTAATATTCTGCTTCTACATAGGCAACGATTTTCGTTTGTTCAAAAGGAATATTAAAATACCGAACAATGGCTTCTGAAAAAAGACCTTCCAACTGAAGATTTTCGACATCCTCATACTTATTTAACTTCGGTGAAACTTCTGCTAGTATATATTTTTGAACAGGGAAATTCCGTCCCTTATGGTACCATAATTCCGTAGGAATTGTGGTGTCGTTTTTAAAAATACGCTCATACCCAAACGGCATTTTCTCATCAGTTAACACCGTAATAGGTGTATGCAAGTTAAATAAAGGATAATAATAATTTTTCCACTGAAAAAATGCGATGACATCTTCTTCTGTTGGTATTCCGTCTAATAATGTTTTAATAGACGTGGAATAATAGCCTTGTGGTACGTCATATCTTGATTCAAATAACGGATAATCAAAATAATTTTTTTGTTTCATTTCATCTACTTTGTAAAATGGATTCATATTGTCCCTTCTTTCTCTATCTTTCTTCTTTTATTATCTCATAAACATGAAGTAATTGACAAAATTTTTTCTTCCATTATACTGGTTATATAAAAAAGTAGGAGTGGTATAATTTGTTAAAAAATCCAACAAAAGCTTATGTCGATCAAATTGTTTTCACTAATCATTTTCCATCAGTGCGAATGCATATAGTAATGGACGTTATTGTCGAAACACAGTCTGAAGAAAAATGGATGGTTCCTTTTGAAATCGTGGATAAAAATTGGGTTTTTGAACACAGTAGTAATATCATAAACTACAAAACTAAAAATAGTGTCTATCAAGAAGAACAGGAAAAATATAGTACGCCCAATCGTGTGTACAATGAAGAAACATGTAAAATGCATGAATTAACGGAAGAAGAAGGACAAAAATTAAAAAAATTTATTTTTTCTACATGCGGCGGAGAAATGTTATACAAACGTTCAGTTGTCGAAGGACATATGTTAACGTTTTGTAGCAAAGATTTTTATTTTTTACCAAAAGAAGAACGAGATAAAGTATTTGAATATCACGCATAAAAAAATGAATAATAAGGAGAGTCAAAACTCATGAGCCATTTAACGATTGTAGAATTTGCAAACGAAGTAATTAATCAATTTTCTAACACAAGAAAGCGAAAATTAAAGGTTCGATATCGCGGAATTGAATTAATTGTTACGAAAAAATCAACGGTATTCACCGTTGCAAGAGAGTATAAAGAAAAAGATAAAGTTCGTTCGGAAAATACAAGAGAAATGATTCGGAAACAAATTGAAAGACTTGAAAGACTTGAAAAATAAGACATATATAATAGTAAAAAACGTATGACAATGTCATACGTTTTTTTGTTTGAATGCTTCTTTATATTTCTGTTCGATTTTTAAGGAACTTTCCATAAATTCTAATGCCATTTGTACACTTATTTTTTGAGTTTCACTCATATATTGTTGAAATTCATCATAAAGAACACTTAATTTTTGATGTTCTTTTTCTCTTTCCTCAATATCTTTTTGAAATAAAGAGAGAATCTCTTCTTTTGATAAAAATTCTCCAAAATATAATCTCATGTGAAAGTCAGAACGAAGAACTTCTTTTTCCATTTCACTGTTTAAATAAAGTTGAAATTTTTCTTTCCCTTTTTCCGTAATAGTGTACATATTTTTATTAGGTTTACCCTCTTGAACCACGATTTCTTTTTGAATAAATCCATCTTTTTCAAGTTTTGTGAGTGTTGGATAAACAGAACCATAACTTGCATCAAAGAAAAACGAAAAGCGAGATTCGAATAAATGTTTGATCGTATAACCTGAAAGTTTCCCTTGTTGAAGCAAAAGTCCGAGTATAACATCTTGAGCTTTCATTATTTTTCTCCTTTATTTGTTGATAGTATTAGTTTATCTTTTTTAAGAAAAATTAACAAGGCTGAAATGATAACTAAAACAATCAAAATATACACTAACGAAAGATATGTATCTTTTATCCCTTCTCCACCCATTTGAAAATACATAATACCGTTCACGACGTATGTAGCAGGTAAATAATGACTAATGGAAACATAAAAATCATTCATTAAAGTAGTAGGGATAATAGAGCCAGATGTAATTAATTGAAGACTAAATAACCAAATATTTGCCCATGCACCTGTTTCTCCAAATAAATAAAACGAAAACTGCGTAAGTTGTAAAAACACAAAAAATACAAACCCATGGAATAACCAAATAGATAAAAACCCTTGTTCAACATTTCCACCTAAAGAACTCATAAGTCCTACGCCAACTAGCGAAACAAGAATAGAAGAAAATATATTTAAACTTTGTTGCAATAGCCAAAATTGCCATTTGTTTATTTGTTGTTCTTGTTGAAATATTGATTTTACTTGGTGCATATTCATACTAAGTAACATTGAACCAACAAATGAAGATAACAAAACCATCATCGGTGTCATTTGAAGAGCAAAATTAGAAAAAGAATGTAGTTCTTTCGTCGTCGCTTCTACTCGTTGAGATAAGTTTTGAGACAGTGAAGTAGAAACCGTATCAGGAACATTCATTTTTGAAAATGAAAGCTGAATTCCTTGCTCTACTGCTTGTTTGTTTAAAGAATCTGTAATGGTTGGAACAATCGTTTTCATCACGCTTTTTTCCATTGTGGAAGTAGAAGCATTTAGAGTATAAAATATTTGCGCTTTTTTAGTTGGATTTGATAAATCGTTTGTAAAAGTTTTAGGTATCGTAATAATTAATGATATTTTTCGTTGTTTAAGTAATGTTAATGCTTTTTCATTGTTCATTTCTTTTAATTGAAATGATAGCGAATTCTTTAATTTTTTTGTTATTACGTTCCCTTGTTGTGAATCGTTATTAACCACTGCGATTGTAAAATGAGTAATGTTATTATTTACATCTCGATACGCCGTCATCCAAATGATATTAAATACAAGTTGAAACATAATTGCTGTAACAAGTCCAATTATTATTGGACGTTTTTTTAATAGATATAAAAATTTCATAGTGCATCTCTCCTTTTTTATATTAATAATATGAATATACATCTTATTAATATAATGTCAAGGAAAAAATTCCTGCAAAAAAATAAAAAACGTATGACTTTGTCATACGTTTTTCCGTCTCCCACCTTCATCGCAACAAACAATCTTCAAAAGTTAAAAACTTTTCGTGATGTTACTCACGTGTCCCAAGACATCGAAATCTAATTCCAGTGTTCAACTGCTGTATTTCCCGTCCATTGACGGATGCTATAAAAAACATTATACAAAATAAGTTGTTAAAAATCAAGAAATTCGGCGAATGTCTTGGAATTTTTGTTGCATTTCTATTGTTTAGGAGTATGGTGAAGACCAAGCTTTAAACAAAGGAGTTGATCTTTCATATGTTTAGAAAAAATTATATTTTTTTAACGATCGATGAAAACTTAAACGATGAGCAATGGGAAGAATTGAAAAAACGATCCGAAGACCGACCCATATTTATAAAACATAAAAAATATGAAATATGGGAACAAGCTGAAGAATTAGGCTTTCAAACCCTCGATGAACGTATCAGTAATCAATGGTTTTTTCGCTATCGACCTGAGAGAAAAAATATTTATGTGTACGAAACAGAACCAATGTATGTTGATCATATTATTGAAAAAACAGCGTTTGTTCTAGAACTGTTAGAATCGATAGAAAAAAAATATAAAAAACTTGAAATTCAAGCTATTTTAGCAGAAGATGCTGCTATTTATCTACATTTTTTTGAATTTCGTTTAAAAGGGGGAGAATGGAACTCACGAAATCGTTTAACTATTACCTACGCAGATGAATTTTATGATTTCTTTTTCCATGGTCCTGATGAAAAAACATATCGTATGCCAGAAGCAGCTGAAAAGAAAATAAAAGAAAAAATTTTTGAAATCTTTGAAAAAATTATCCAAAACGGATAATTTTTTTGTAAATGTAATAATTGCGTTAGAAAATGTGACACACTTTCTTTTTTTTCTCATTTATCGTAAAGGAAAGTAAAAAGATAAGTAGTATGATAAAATAAAAGAAAAAGAGGTGACATTATTGACTATCACGTTTGAAGTAAAGGATATTTCATATGAAGGAGCAAATTTTTTCAGCGCTACATACTATACGTTTTGGATTTTGGCAGAGATTGAACAAAAAATGTGGAAAAAAGAGTATATTTGTCATTATTTTTTGGATTCTATTCCTACCAGTACAAAATATGATCAGGAAAAAATAAATATAAGAGGTTACATTAAAATTTCTTATCAAAAAACAGAAGATCCTTTAGAAGAAAAAGTAATAGAAGAATTGTTTCTTTATGTCCAAAATTTACATACCCTTATGGATGAATTTGAAAAAGAGAATATGCCTATTATTACAGATATTTTATTCAAGCCTAGATCTTCTAATCCGTACGAATATGATGTAGAATTTACCTTACAAGATGGTCTAAAATATGTTACGATCTTAGCAACGGCTGGAACACAGTTTGTATTAATGGAAATTAAACGTTTGTCTCCTTTAAATGCACCTTCTTTTTTCCCTTCTCCAAGTTATTATTTTCGTGATCACATTTATGAACAAATCGTTGAACTACTTACCATTTATTCCAGTGAACGTATTCGAATGGTAGGCAGAAGAGAACGTAAACGAAATCGACAAACCTTTGTTCCAGCAATCTATCCATATAAACAAGTAAATGTACATGTATCCAAACGAAATGGCTCATGAGCCATTTCGTTTAAAAAAGGAGGAGAAATATGAAAGAAAACTTTCAAATCAAGCAGTTGTCAGACAATCAATTTACCTTAATAGTCGAAAATGTTTCATATGTCTTGAATATCAAATTAGTCGAAAAAAAGAAGCGTGGAATGTGGATTACATTTTTTCACGGAGAAGGCACATGTCCTCATTGTTCAGGAATCATTGAAAAAGATTCTATTTGTTATCATTTGTTTACAGAGAAAATTTTTCGTGAGCTCCTAGAACAATTGCGTGATTTTATTGATGAAGAAGATATTGAACATGAGTTACATATGATGAACGAATTAAAAAACAAAAGCAGCAAATAACATTTGCTGCTTTTATCATGCGGTAATTAATCGAACTCGTACATTTTGATGCGGAATTAAAATTTGAGCAATATCTTGCCCGAATGATAAGTACGGAGCAAATGTAGAACGCCGATTTACCGTATTGATCAAATGTGATAAACTTTCACAATCGATAGAAGAATGACGATCTAATCCAATTACATGTGTATTTTCATCAAAAATAAATGTTTCTTCTTTTTTTAAGGAAATGCCAAAAGCAGAAATAAAATAAAGTTTAGTTGGTTGCGGGAATGTTTTTTTGATAAAATTTCCGCGCCTATCGATCGTATAACCTTTATAAACCAAGAGGTCTTTCTCCAGGCTAAAAGTGATAAAATACTGATCATATCCAAGTTCTTCATTGTATTGTTTACCAAGAAAAGTAACGTCTTTTACAACAATATGCTCTTTTAATTCTTCTTCTAGTTCGTTAATTTTTTCAATAATAAGCATAAAACATTTACTTTGAAGTAAAGTTTGCGTTATGCCTATTTGTTTTGTCGTTACATTTGTTTTTCGAGCATATGCCCAGTATTTTAGTTCTCCGTTTTGATGAATTTCGACTTCAATCACACATTCTTGGTCTTCGTAATCTGCTAAAACTGAAAACATCCAACAATGTCGTTCATGATTAAATAAAACTTTGCTTTTTGGTAAAAGACGAATATTTGAATACATACAACATTCACTTCCTTTCTTTTGTTACATTTTCTTTGGAGAAGAAAGTTCCTTGTTTTGAAAAATCTGCTATACTTAAAAGGAGATAAAAAAGGGAGGAACCAAGGATGAAAATGAAATTTTTTCAAGGAATTGCAGATATTAAACGTCATTACGATGATATGATTACTCACTTTAATAACACCAAATATGGACACATGTTATTGGAAACGTGGAATGTTAAAGTAGAAGATCAAAAAGAAATAGAAGAAGAAAGAGAAGCGCTTCGCTATCTACTTGGTTGTCAGTTGATGCTGGTGCAAGAAGAAAATGCTACAAAACCATCTATTTCGGTGATGAATAGAGCTTTAAATCGTCATTTAGCTTTTTTATCAGATATCCATGGTTGTACAAGTGAAACATATAAAAAAAGTAATCCTCATGTCCGAAAAAAATTTGAAACATGTCAATATTATCTTATTCAGTTTTCAGTTCCTAGTTGGTATAATAAATTACCAAATGAAATTTTAACCTATGAAAATAAATACAAAGAAAGCGACTTATGATAAGTCGCTTTTCTTTTGAATCGAACAAGAGATGACTTGTTCATTTTGAATTTCAATCATATAGTTTTCTTTATCTGTCGTCACAGCGTAATAGTTGCTCCCTTGAAAGTATTCAACTCGTCCATATTGAATCATTTTACCAATATTGTTAGCACTAATGACTTGTTCGTTTTTTTCTTCGAAGTATGAAAAAATACAGTAAGGGATATCAAGTTCCCATCTTTTAGAAAGAAGCGAAGTGACATTTCCGCCGATAACTATACCTGTTATTACTCCGATAAATATTCCTGCGATGGCACCGCCGAATGAATGAAGAAATCCTAATCCAAAACCGATTAAAATTGAACCAATTAAAATGCCTGTAAATAAACGTTCATTTTTCTTTTTTTCATGTTGCAATTCTTTTTCATATTCATCTTTTGTGATATTCATGCTTTTTCACCTCATAATTTTTATTCATTTTCAAGTAGTCAAATGCCTTTTTTCATCAAAAAACGACCAAAAGGTCGCTTTTTCAAAAATTAAAGATCATCTACATGAATTTCTTCTACAACAAAATCACCTATTGCGTCAGAGTGTGCTAAATAGCCTTTTCTTTTTTCATTAAAAATGTCTTCGATTTCAATAACAAAACACATTTTTATCACCTTTCCTTCTTGTTCTATGCTATGATTTTAACATAAAAACATGGGAAAAGGATGAGGAAAATGAAATTTAAAAAACACATTGACCTATTAAATGAGTTAAAAAAGAAAGAAAAATTAGAGAATGTAACCATTTCCATTAATGGTCACAAGCATAAAGTGGAGATCAATGACACGTCTCAAAACCATTTCACACTGTTAAGATTATTAAAACAAGGAATACAAGATAAAGGTGTAATTGTAGTTTTACAAAAAATCAAAAAAAAGAATTATCTTATTGCAGGTATTGGAATGGGAAATGGCGATTATTATTATTTCCCTGCAAATGCGCTAGATGATCCAAGGGCAACATCAGATATTTGTACGTTTGAAAATGCCACATTTGATCAATTAAAAGAAAAAACGCCACGAAAAAAATTCTCTTTTCCTTTTCCATTTTTCCAAAAAAAGAAAATATAACAAAAATAAAACAGCCTGGTGGCTGTTTTATTTTTATTCAAATAATTCTTTTATTTTTTCTTTTCGAATGTAAACTAACGGATTTGTCTCTTCATCGATTGATTCTTTCGTTAATTCAATTAAATATTGTTTTGTTATTTCTACGTTTTCACAAATTTCTTGAATAATAGAAGCTCCAAACAAATTTAATTCTTTACAGGTTCCTTTTGAAAAATACGATGTTTTATATCCATAATCACCAAAACTGAAAAATGGTTCAATACTAACGTTAAAATAATACTTTCCTTCCATGTCTCGTTTAAATACAACGTTTGCAGATGTTAACTCATATTTTATTTCTGAAATGTTAGGAATACGCCAGTATTGATCATAATCCAAAAGATAAAAATTTTGCCCTGCTGCTTCATTTCGAATATCAATTAATAATTGATTTACGTGCTTATACAAACTAAATGTGGGGCTGTATTGTAATAATCGATCCAATTCATTCATCGTTAATACCTCGCTTATCGTTGAAATAGTAGTACGATTTGTTTATACTCATTATACTTCTTTTTCTTCTTTCAAAAAATATTTTTTACCAGGTTAAAACCTGTTTTTCGATAAATAAAAGAAAAAAGAAAGGCTACGCCTTTCTTGGGAAGGTGATGACATGAACAAAACTGACCTATCTATTTTAGGAAGAGGATATAAATTAATTCCCTACATTAATTTCCAAAACAGAGTATTGGATCCATTAACAAAAAATTACGCCTACCCTTTAGAGGAAAACGGAAAACCTTTAACGCTTGCCGAAGTGGCTACGCGAATAAATTGCGCCGAGTGGGAAATTATCAATTTAAAATATGATCATATTTCAACGTATATACGTGGTGATTGTGAGAGAATTTTGATTAGAGAACCTTTTTTATTCACATTGAGTCTCCCATTTGGTATAGTAGAACAAGAGAAACTTGAAAAAGTAGCAAAAAAGCTAAGTAATGAATGTTTTTACTGGTTTATGTTGCTTCTGTCCAAAACAAATCAACAAACAAATATCATCAAAGAAGAAGAGTTGAAAAATCTCATATTTTCGAAACTGGATCCTGAAACAAATCGTCTTCTTGTTTTTTTGAAAACAAGAGATGAATTGAAACAAAAACATGTATTATTCGAAGAGAAAAATGAAAACAGAATATCATATTATGTTTATCCCGTATTTAAAACATCTTTGCTAAAAGAATATCCTAAAGAATTTCGTCTTCGTTTATTGTTTGATCACTAAAAAAAAGAAAGGCTACGCCTTTCTTGGAAGGATAAAAAATATGTTTGATATACTTGAATTAAGTCACGAAAAATTTGGAGAGAATGAAGAAATAAAAGCCTATTATGCAGCTATTTATTTGCATCAAAAATTGATAGAACATACAAACTTCCCACCTCATTCTTGTAAAAAAACATTAGAAACCAGAATCAAAAGACTTTTTAAATTGATTGAATTCAAAGCGCCTTTGATTCTTATTCAAAATGAATTTAAGCAAATCAAAGAAGGCGTAGAATGTTTAAAATGGCAGTGTCCAACACTTTTTCCGAAAGGGCGGTTATAAATGTTTGAAATTCTTGAAATGACGGAAGACCGATTCGGAGATGCTGAGCGTGCTAAAGCAAAAAAACAGGCAATTGCCTTAAAGGGACAAATCGATGATCTGTTTGGTCCAAATATAAAAGAAGGCGAAGATCAAATAAATCGAGTCAAAAAACGTTTAGAAAGAATACTTCTTTTGCATAAAGTAGGCGCTCCTTTTATCATTATACGAGCAGAAGCCGAAATGGTAAAAAAAGCACTTGAGGCTTTAAAATAAAACACCAAAAGAATTATAAAAAAGATGCCCTAAGGCATCTTTTTTATAATTCTTTTCCGTTTGTAGAAATAACATTTTTATACCAGTTGAATGATTTTTTCTTTTTACGTTCAAGTGTTCCGCTTCCGTCATCATGTTTATCAACATAAATAAATCCGTAACGTTTGGACATTTCACCAGTTGAAGCAGAAACTAAATCAATGCAACCCCAAGGCGTATAACCCATTAGTTCTACCCCATCTTCAATCGCTTCACCCATCGCTGCAATGTGACCTCGTAAATAATCAATACGATAATCATCTTGAATGGAACCGTCTTCTTCAATTTTATCGTATGCGCCCAGTCCATTTTCAACAACGAAAAGTGGTTTTTGATAACGATCATACAATTGATTTAATGCGATACGAAGACCAGTTGGATCGATTTCCCATCCCCAATCACTTGCTTGAAGGAATGGGTTTTTCACACCGCCAATTAAGTTTCCTTGTCCTACTTCTTCAGGTGTTTTATGTTTCTTTTCTGTACGAGACATATAGTAACTAAGAGAAATAAAATCAACAGGTCCTTCTTTTAATGTTTCTAGATCTCCTTCTTCGATCGCAAGCTCAATGCCATTTTCTTTGAAGAAACGATTTGCAAATGCAGGATATGCACCACGAATTTGCACATCGCCACAATAATTGTTAAATAAACGTTGTTCTTGCAGCGCATGCATCACGTTTTCAGGATTTGAATCGAAGGAATAAGTTGGTGCATAAACAAGCATACAACCAATTTGACTTCCAGGAATAATCTCATGCCCTGCTTTTACAGCACGTGCACTTGCAACAAATTGATGATGCAATCCTTGGAAACTATCTTGCAATCTTGTTTCTTCTGTTTCAGGAGAAAAACCAAGACCTAAGATTGGCATGTGTGTTGCACCATTAATTTCATTAAATGTTAACCAATATTTTACTTTGTTTTTGTAACGTTTGAATAATGTTGTGGCATAACGATCAAAGAATTCAATGACTTGACGATTACGCCAACCGCCATATTCTGTAATTAAATGAAGAGGGATTTCGTAGTGTGAAATTGTTACAACAGGCTCCATGTTGTATTTTTTCAATTCATCAAATACGCGATCATAAAATGCTAATCCTTCTTCATTTGGCTCAAGTTCGTCACCTTTTGGGAAAATACGAGACCAAGCAATACTCATTCGATATGTTTTAAAGCCCATTTCAGCAAATAGTGCGATATCTTCTTTGTAGCGGTGATAAAAATCAATCGCTTGATGGTTTGGATACACGAATTTTTCATGATCGATTTTAAAGTCAAAACCAGGTTCTCCAATTACTTTTAAACGAACTTTACCACCAGGCATTACGTCCGCTAAGTTCATTCCTTTTCCGCCTTCATTGTATGCACCTTCTAATTGATTGGCAGCTGTTGCGCCACCCCATAAAAAGTTTTCTGGAAATTTATATGTTTTTGTCATGTTCATTACCTCCTAAAAAATTTAAATAAGTCTGCCTACCACTTTGCTTCGCCCAAATGATAGGCAGGCACTGTTTGTATGTAGTTAATTAACCGCGAAGCGTTAATAATGAATCGTTTTGTGTAACTGTTTCTGCAGTTGTGTGTGTAATTTCAACATATTTTGTTGTATTTGTAATAATAACAGGTGTAATCGTTTGATATCCTGCTTCTTTAATTCTATCAATATCAAACTCTACTAGCAAATCTCCTGCTTTTACTACATCCCCTTGATTGATGTGAGTTGTAAAATGTTCTCCGTCTAATTTCACTGTATCAATTCCAACGTGAATTAATAGTTCAATTCCTTCATCTGATGTAATGCCAATTGCATGTTTTGTTTTAAACAATGTTGTTACTACACCGTTTACAGGTGCCACAACGCGTCCTTCTGTTGGTTCAATGGCAATTCCTTTTCCCATAATTTCATTTGAGAATACACCATCTTGTACGTCTGATAAAGGTTTAACAATACCTGTTAAAGGACTACCTACTTCTTGTGTACGATTTTCATCGATTGTTTCTTCTTTGTTTTCTTCAGTTGGTACATCATCAAATCCTAAAATAAATGTTGCGATAGCTCCTGCGATAAATGCAATTGGAAGACCAATAATAGCAAGAACAAATGTTTCACCGATAAATGATGTGATGCCTGGAAGACCAACGTTACCGCCAAGGATAAAATATTTAACGCCAACAGCGCTGTAATAAGCTCCACCAACAGCTCCACCAATTAAAGCTCCGATAAATGGTTTTTTCAAACGCATGTTCACACCATACATAGCAGGTTCTGTAATACCCATAAGAGCAGTCATGCTTGTTGTCATTGCAAGTGATTTAAATGATTTGTTTTTAGAACGAAGTGCTACAGCGAATGTTGCCCCAGCTTGTCCCATGTTTGCAGCGAACATAGATGGTAAAATGAAATCATATCCTTTTGTTGCAAGGTTGTTCATTACAATTGGAGTAAAAGCATAGTGCATACCTGTCATAATAATAAGGGAGAATGTTCCTCCTAAAATTAATCCAGCGAAAATCCAACCATATTTAAATAACCAACTAATACCCATAGACAACCAATCACCTAAAATAGCGCCAAGAGGTCCAACAGCGATTAACGTTAATGGAACTACAATTAAAATTGTAAGAGTTGGAACTAAAATCAATTTGAACATACTAGGAATGAAACGATCGATTCCTTTTTCAACATATGAACCAATCCAAATAGCAAGTAAAATTGGAATAACAGTTGATGAATACGTAACAGCTGTAACAGGAAGACCTAAGAAATGAACAGCTTCTTTACCTGCTAAAAGTGCTGTGATGTTTGGATGTAAAAGTGCAGCTGCGATCGCTCCTGCGACATATACGTTACTTCCAAATTTTTTGGCGACACTAAATGCTAGTAAAATAGGTAAGAAATAAAATGCTCCATCTCCAATAGCATTTAGTATGATGTATGCTTGATCGGTATTTGCAACCCAACCAAAAGCTACTAAAATAGCTAAAATCCCTTTAATCATCCCCGCGCCAGCGATCGCTGGAAGCAATGGTGTAAATGAACCTGAAATAACATCAAACATTTTTCCAATAGGATTTCCTTTTTGTTTGGATCCATTTCCTTTTGATGCTCCTGAACCAACGTTTCCTAGTTTAGTTAATTCATTAAATACTTTCGGTACATCGTTTCCAATAATAATTTGAAATTGTCCGCTGCTTCGATTCACGCCCATAACACCATCGACGGATTGTATTTTGTTCTTATTTTTAATGGCAACGCTTTCATCAGCTAGATTAAAACGAAGCCGTGTCATACAATGGATGACGTTATCTACATTTCCCTCTCCTCCGACTAACTCTAAAATTTCTTTTGCGGTTTTTTCGTAATTCATTTAAAACACCCCCATGTTTTTTTAAAAGAAAAAACCTAAACCACGCAAAGAAATGACGTTTTTGCACACAGTACTCCTGTGTCGTCTAATCTTTTTTGTGATTTAGGTTTTGCCTGCTTAACCAGTAACAATCCTAGTTATTATTTAGTTGTTAACGGTTTCATTATAACATATAGAATGAAAATGTCAACGCTTTCTTTTTCTTTTATTTAATTTGGAAACGATTTCAAACAATCCTTCTTTCTTTTTTTAAAAATTTTATTTTTTGATTAAAAAAACAAAAAAGCCGTACGGCTTTTTTTAGTTTACTAACAATTTCACGCGCGCATGCTTATCTTTAATAAGTAATGCACAAAGATCTTCTAAAAAAGTGCGATGTGTGAAAAAAGAACGATCGAAATTTTTATAATATTCAAAGTTCCCAAGATTAAACCTATAAGCAGTATTTTTCATTGCAATAGGCGGTTTAACAATTTTAATCATATCGCTTGGAGTAAACGTATTTCTTTCTCTTATAATGGCAAAATATAAAACGGAGCGCAGTGGGACATATGTATAGTGTTCTTTTTCATTGTTATTAATTACTACATTTGTTTTCGCTAAAACAGGGCTTGTTAACTGAAAGGATAAAACGAAGGTAGTGGCGTTTATTTTCCCTTCTACTTTTACCTGTTCTACTTCCATGCGACCGCGCATGATTTGTTCGTATTGATGAATATCTTGCATCGCTTTTTGAAACGAAATAGACTCCTTTAATTGCTGCATCATGGAATGATCCATTAAGATATTTTCAAACCACACACTGCTAAAATCAATGTTTTCTTTTACATTAAACGTCTCATTTTGATTAAGTGAAACAACGTAAGGAATATCTTTATGTGTTAAAGAAAAGGTGTAATTAGATAATGGAGAAAAAAAATAAACTGGTTCTTCTATTTTTGACATAAAAATCCCTCCTTTTTGTTAGTTATTCAAAAAGAAGAGATTTCTTTGAAATGAATAAAAATAAAAAAGAACAATTGTTAATATACATTTGTTCTTTTTATTATATAATTTAAATATGCAATAAACTCTTTTAAAAGAGATTGCTATCGTCACAACATTTTTTAAAAATATTGAATAATGTCTTATTAGTGTTATTATTTTTACTTTTTAGAATTGACGTTTCCGACTAACGTGCGGTTTCCATTCTGTACGAATTACTGCTCTTTTCAAGTGAATAATTAAACACTTTGTGGTAAAACGAGACCACTTCTTCCCGATCATTTTATAGCGCCACTATAAAATGATTCTACGTTCCCGTCCATAATTAAACAGCCAGGGAAAAGGGGGAACCACTTTTGTTAAAAGAGACAGGGTTTATTCTTCTAGGAGGAATTCTAAGACCCTTGTTTCTTTTTTCTATATCACTAAGTGCGCCAGCAAGACGCGCAATATTAATACAAGCATTAACGTCCGAAGAAATTGCAATGCCTATTTTAGAGTAATATAGACCTCTTGTATCTCTTTTTCCTTCAGATACAATTTTTTTATAATGTTTTTTAGGTCTTTTTCTTAAAGGTTCATTGTTCATAGAATCAATTTTTGATGTCCCATATTCATCTACTGTTACATATTTAATTCCTTTTAAACAACATGCTATTTCTAATTGTTGCATGAATTTAAAATGTTCTTTTAGATAAATACATTTACCTTCTTTATTGTACATATGTTCTTTTCCTACAAATCCTACAGCAATTTTGTTTAAATTATTTGCTAAAACATAACTAATCGTTAAGTTAACGCACTTATTAATAAAATCTAGAATTTGATTATTTCGTTTGTTTAGTGCTGATTTCAATAACTTTTTTTTATTTTCTTTGCTTTTATTACTATTAGTAATATCGTTAACTCTTTTTTTGTAATCGTTTTTTATTTTTCTTAATATTTTCCCATCATAAATAGAAGAAAAGCCGTTAAGAGAATTTGCCATAGTTAAAAAATTAGTAAATCCGAAATCAATTCCTAAAACACCTTTATGATGTCTAATATGTTTTGGATTTTTAATAGGATTTTTCACTAAAAAAACCAACTTCAATTTAAAAGAATTATCTGTATCGAAATACAAAATATAATAGTTTAACTTACCTATAGGATTTGCAAAATAAAAAGGAATAAGAATACAATTAATAGTTAGACCTAAAAGTTCTTTAAAAGACTCTTTTAACTCTATACGAATATGTAAGTTGTCATCTACAAAACATCCTTGATTTTGTTTAGGATAATAAGCCGAAAAAAATAAATTTTTATTTTTTATCAGTTTCTTATCATTGTAAAAAGCATTGATAAAGTTATTTTTTATATTAAAAAGAAGTTCATCAGGTAAGAGGTTTTGAAAATTTTTTTCTTTAAAAATACGATCGATTTCATTAGAAGCACTTTTTTTGTCCAAATCACTAAATTTAACATATTTATTGATATGATCAAATGCTTCGCTAAATAAAAAAATCATAGTTTTTAAAGCCAATTTTTGTTGTTCCCCGTTTTGACCTCTTTTAAAAATTCTTTTCAAATTTATAACTCTAATTGCGGGTAAATAATCTTTGTCTTTATTCAATATATCACCTCCTTTTTTGCAAAAATAATCATAATCTTTATATTGTCAATATTTTTTTCAAAAGGGTTATTTCGGCTTCTTATGAATATAAAAAGCATCAACATAAAGGGGTTAAAGAAATGCAATGAATATTTTCCATGTAGTTGAAGAAAAAATTCTTCTTGTATTTGCTGAATTATTTAAAATTCAACGGAATTATTTCTTTGAAATGTTAACCATCCTTTTTTGTGTAGGACTTATTGTTTTTCTTGTATGGTCTTGTGTTCGTATGGTTAAACAACCATGGGGAACAGGTTATCGCGGGGTATTAAAACGTATTGGGTTTTATGCAACCGTAGGCGTAACAGGTGTCTTTTTTATGGGGCTTGTTATTCATTTAGCGTTAGTTTTGTATATTGCTCATTCTGATTACAAACTAAAAGACTTTGCTTTTGATGAAACACAATTTGATCAAAAATTATTGAATATTGATATTTACGATCAAAAAGGAAACAAAGTAACCACCATCATAAATGATGGTGTTAATCGTGAAAATGTTTCATTAAATGAAATGCCTACTTATTTAAAAGAAGCATTTGTCAATGTAGAAGATAAAAACTTTTATGAACATTCGGGTATTTCAGTCAGAGGTTATCTTCGTGCAATCTACACAAAAATTTTACATCCATCTCAAAGTATGAATGGTGGAAGTACACTCACTCAGCAATTGATTAAAAATGTGAATGGTGACATGTACAATCGAAATGTTTTACACAAATATCAAGAAGCATTATTATCAATCATTATTGAAAACAAGTATAGCAAGAAACAAATTTTAGAAATGTATTTGAACCGTATTTATCTAGGTGAAGGAAATGTGTACGGAGTAGGGACGGCAGCAAAGTATTATTTCAATAAAAATGTATCAGATTTAACGCTAACAGAAAGCGCGTTTTTAGCAGGACTTCCCCAAGCTCCTTCTGCTTACACAAAAGATTTGGCACTTGGAAATCAACGTAAAAATACGGTATTAGCAGTTATGAAAGAAAATAAATCCATCACCAAAAATCAATTTACGCAAGCAAGTCAGCAAACCGTTTCTTTCAACAAATCAGCTTCTACAAAGCAAACAGCGCTTGATGCTTATATTGATTATGTCTTAAAAGAAGCAAAAGATAAGTACGGACTGAGCGACAGCGATTTGAAACACAAAGGATACAGCATTTATACGTACTTAGATACGAATCTTCAAAATACCATGTATGAAGAAGCGCAATCCTTTACGTATCGCGATGATCAAAACGCTCAAGGTCAAAAAGTTCAAGTAGGTATTGCGGCAGTTGATCCTTCAACAGAAAAATTAACAGCTATTTACGGTGGAAGAGATTATATAAGAGGGTATCGAAATCGTGCCTATGATCGCTTTCAGCCAGGATCCATTTTAAAACCACTTATCGTGTACGGTCCTGCTTTTAAAACGAAAAAATGGAATGCCTTTTCGATCGTAAACGATGAAAAACGAAGTTTTAATACGTACTCACCTAAAAATGCAGGCGAAAAATACGAAGGAAACATTTCAGTAGAACGTGCTCTTATTCGTTCAGCTAACATTCCTGCCGTTACGGTATTTCAAGATATTGGTGTAAATAAAGGCGTATCTGTTTTGAAAAAACTCGGTATTCCTGTGAAAAAAGCCGATGAAGATTTGCATCTTGCACTAGGTGGAATGGAAAAAGGGGTAACACCAATTGAAATGGCACAATCATATGCAACTTTTGCTAATTTTGGTTATTTCCAACCTGCTGAAGCCATTAAATTTATCAAAGATAAAAGCGGTAATTTCATTGAACCAAACGAAGAAACGTCGTCAAAAGGTGTGGATATTTTTTCTCCTGAAACCGCATATCATATGACAGAAATATTGAAAAAAGTCATTAGTGATCCAATTGGAACAGGAAAAAATGCAGCGATTGGTCGTCCTGTTGCAGGTAAAACAGGAACAGCGGAAGAAGCAGGTACAACAGGAAATCGTGCATCTTGGTTTGTGGGATATACGCCTGATATTTCAATGGCAATTCATTTAGGTTTTGATAAGCCAAGTAAGGACTTGTATTTAACCACAGCAGGAGGAGACGAACCAGCGAAATTATTTGCCTCTATTATGAAAAAAGCATATGTAAATACTCCTGCAAAAGATTTTCAAAAACCAATTGATGTTAAATCGCTTTCTGAAGGACCAATTTTATCAAAAGTAAGTAATGTAAAAACAAGTTATGATAAAAGCAATAAACGAGTGATCATTAGTTGGGATAAAGACAAAACGGCAAGCGGAATTACCTACAAGGTATTCAAAAAAGGGAAAGATGGAAATGATGTTGAAATTGGTTCAACAACCAATACGGTGATATACGACAATCATTTAGAACAAAAAGCGGCATTAGAAACAGTTCCATTGAACGCAAATTGGTTTGAGAAAATAGGGATTGCTTTGCGTAATGCTGTTACGCTAGTTAAAAATGTTTGGATTACCAAACAAACGTATTATGTTATCGCTACGTATCAAGATAAAGCGTCTGAACCATCAAATGATCAATCTGTTTACTTGTTTAAAAGTAAAGCAAATGAATAAAAAGAGTCGGCATCGTGCCGACTCTTTTTATTCATTTGAAAAGATGGTTTCTAATTCAGATGTAAGGTGTTTAATAGTATCAGAGACTTGTTTTAGTTCATCGGAAATAACAAGAAGACTTGCGTTGTTTTTATCTGAACGAGCGACTTCAATCGTATTATTTAAAGCAAGAAATCCTACTTTTTTAGATGTTTTTTCTAAAGCGTGTGACATCCTCACGGGATTAAAATCCCATGCTTCCCTGTGAAAGTGCGGTGGTGACTTGCTCTGAATGAAGCACGTCTCACGACGTTCTAGTTGTTCCGTTTCCGACCATTCTTCAACGCAGACACCATAGATCTAGCCACTGCGACCCTCCTGTTTAGGGTTATACCTAACAGGCAAACTTGCTATCAAACGTTATTTTTTCAAAGAAAAAACAACTACACCGCAAGAGAAGTGCTTTTTGCAATATTTTTACTTGCGTTTAGATCTGCCTGGCAAGTATAATTACATTTTTTGCACTTGAATTTATCTTTGTTTCGATTTGCTTTTTCAGTATGACCACATTCATTACACATTTGTGAAGTGTATTTTGGATCGACATACAAAACTTGAACGTGGCATTTAGCTGCTCGTTCTTCAATAAACTGTTGAAGTTGATAAAATGCCCAAGAATGGATTGTTTTATCTGCTTTTTTCATACTTTTACACGTTTGACGGATATTATATAATTTCTCCATCTTAATAACAGGTCTATCGAACTCTAAAGCGAAATCGACAATTTTTTTTGCAAGTTTACGGTTATAGTCTTCCATCCAACGAGATTCTTTTTTACTTAGACGCTTTATAGCACGCAGTGCTTTCTTTTTTCCAAAAGAACGTCTAAGGGAACGAAAATGTCTTCGGATATAACCTACTTCTTTACCACTGAAACATTGCCTTTTTCCACTTTTAAGCTCTGAAATTACAGCTAAATGACGAAGACCTAGATCAACACCAATAATTTGTTGAGGTAGTACAGAAAATGTCGTAATAGGAGCAGATATTTCAACAGGAATAGCAACATACCATTCTTTGCCCTTACGAAGAAGTTGAATAGTTCCTCTGAACTCACGATTTTGATCTATACGAACTTCTTTTAATGTTTTCTTTCCCGTTTTCTTGTTTTTCACTTCTTTTGTTTCTTTTGTAATGTTTTGTTGAAAATAAGGAAAAAAATTCTCTACAATTTTATTTTGTTCAACAGGAATGTATTTTTTCTTGTCATCAATAACAAAACCAATATACCATTTCCCATTCTTTTCTTTTGTATCCCAGTTTTGATTATTAATTGAAATTGGAAGTTGATTTTTAAACTTGGGAATGGAACCTGCTATATCTTCCTTATAATCCGAAACCGCTTTTTTAGCACGACGGATAGCTTCGTTAATAATTGCCGATTTTAAATCAACTGATACGTTTTTAGAGGATAAGGTCTCTCCTCTTAATAAACGCTCTACACATTGATTGACACAGTCTGCATATTTTTCTTGCGCAGATAACCATTCTTTATGTTTTTTTGTAGTAGGATTTTTTAATTTAATTAAATGGGTAACGGTTGACATCGTATTCACCTCCTTATTCTATATCTTACCATTTTTTAAGCTAAATATACAATAGATTTCAGAGAGAAATCACTCTATTTTCTTCATAAAAAAAGAACATAGAAATTGGCTTACTAATTTCTATGATTATTCTATAATAATCGTGTCACTTTCATCTCGGCACTAAAGTACCGAGCATTCCCGTTCCAAATCGTAAAATCCATTCTTTTTGATTTATTTCACCTTTATAAATCCATTCTTTTTCCACTTCATAAAGAGCTAAAAGTGAAGTTTGAAAAAGATGATTCAACGTTTCTGTTTTTTGAGAAAAATGTTTGCGATGAATTTTTGATCGAACCGCTTCAATTCGGCTATTTAACAACAACATATCTACTTTTTCCATTTCTTCGGTCATCGTGCCAATAACGGAATGGATATATTCTTCGGTGAAGGAGTTATAAACAGCTCTTATTTTTTTACTATTTTCTACAAAAAGACTTGAATAATTGGTAGATATTTTCATATAATAGTAGAAAGAAAAAAGTACGTTACATTTTTCTATTAAAAAAGGAGGTGAAATCATGAAGCGGACGATTAAACAATATTCAGTTACATTAACAAAACAAGAAAAAAAAGTACTTTTTGAACAAGTTATTATTCCTTATAACAAACAAAAAGATGCTTTTTTAGTGAAATATGCTCATCTTGATTATTTACAATATGTTAACTCAAAAACAAACCAACAAACATTACGAAATGATCTACTCGCTTCTGATTTCACTAGTCCTTTTGGTTTACAAAAACGCGTATGGAAATTAACCCTAACAGATGCGTTAGATACCATTAATCGTTATTGGGAAGCAATTATTTCTCTTTTAAAGAGTGAATACCTCTATCGTCACGAAGGTTTAACAGATGATGAAAAACACTACGCCAATTGGTTATTATTTAAACCTAAAAAACAAGCAAGAGACTTCAATCGATTGATTGCTATTTATCGTGATATTGATATGACGGATAACCAAATCCTTCTTGATGACAAAGGAAGAAAAAAAGTACGCCGTTATTTACATCGAACTTTACGTAAAATGACAGGAAAACGATCAAGAGTGCAAATTTATCGAAGTGTAGATTGCGATCCTCAAACCTATAAAATCAAAACAGATAAACAAACCAATCAACAATATGTTGAAATTACGACTACAACACCACGTAAACCTATTAAGATTTTTTTATGTGGAAAGTCAAATCAAAAAGGGAACGGAAAAATCGTATATGATGAGGTCAAAAACCGAATCGAAGTCCATCAAACAAGAGATGTAAAACAACGTACACTAGGCAAAAATATCATTGCAGGTGATTATGGCACGACGGAAGTCGTGACAGATGATCAAGGTGTGCAATATGGTCAAGAGTTTGGACGGTTATTAAATCGTTACAATGCTTATCTTCTTGAAAAAGGAAAAAAACGAAATAAATTAACAGCCATTGCAAACAATACAGCAAAGAAGAAAAAAGCAAAACTTATTATAAAAAACAATTTAAAATCATCCAATCGAGACAAACGCCACCAGCGTGAACGCGCTGCTTTAGAAAATGAAATTAATCAAGCGTATCGAAAACTATTTATTTCTAGTGGAGCGGGAAGTGTTGGATTTGAAGATTTATCTGACATGAGAGGTAAAACCAAATACAAAGGATTATCAAGAAGAGTAAGTTTATGGATTCGAACACACTTAAAAGAACGTTTAGAATTTTTATCATATTTATTTGATATCGATGTCACCTATGTAAATCCTGCTTATACCAGTCAAGAATGCAATCATTGTCATTATGTAAATAAACAAAATCGGAATGGTGATTATTTTAAATGCAAAGCATGTGGTTTAACAGGTCATGCCGATCATCTAGCCGCAAAAAATATTAAAAACAGAATGAACGATAAAGAGATTACACTCTACACGAAACACAAAGATGTAAAAGAATTATTAAACACACGTCATCAAAATTGGCAAAGTAAACAAAGCACTACAAAAGTTTTACAAACAGTTTAAGAACAAATTAATTGCGATAAGGCATAGCTTATTGAATAAGCATAAGGTGGAATCTATGGATCGTTTCATGTAGAGAAAACCTTACGCTTCACCGAAAGGATCAATAAACGTAGTAATTATCGCATAGAAAGCGGGAGAAGAAATTCGTTTGGACCGCTCCGTTGGTCGGAAATTGTGTATCGAAAGATATCAATACTGCTTACGACGGAACATGAGATGTTATGTTTATGTGCAATCGATCTTGCGTATAATGTTTGTAACCTGTCCATGTGAATCATTTTATTATCGTTATATTACATTTTTGTATATTTTGGTATGTAAAATGAAGCAGTTTTGTTGGGTTGAAAATAATTCTAATTGATTGGTTTGTTTAAATAATCGTATCATTAAATTTGAAACTTCCTCCATTACAACATATAAACCTAACGTTTCTTCTTTTGTTTTAAAAGCTTCTTCTTTTATAGTGGTTGTTAGTTGTTTTAATTCCTTTAAATGATCTTTCCAATGGGTTAAATGTATTTTTTCTTTCATTTTTCTCCCCCCTTTATATCAATATCATTCTTTTTTCCAAAACAAGTACCTTTAGAAAAAATGATAGAATTATTCCGAACATATTTAAAAAAAGCGATAAATATCGCTTTTTTTAAATATGTCTGTTTTCTTATTCAGGAAAATGAAAATAGAAGAATAAATTCCACATAAATTGGAGATTCTAACAAAGAGGTAAAAATATGGACAAAGAAAAAAATAAAATTAACATCTGCTGAAATAGGAACGTTATGGGGAGAATACGTAAATGGGACAGCAGTTGATACAATAAATAGATATATGGTATCTATTATAGAAGATGAAAAAATAAAGGGGGTTTTTGAAGAGGCTATACAGATATTTGACAAACAAAAAAAACAAATCATTACATTCATCGAAAACGAAGGATTCCCAAAACCCATCGGATTTAATGATTCAGATCTTAAAAAAGACACAAAACGATTATTTTCAGACATATTTTGTTTACATTACTTACATGTGATGACATTGCATGGTTTATTAGGTCATACAACATCGATTAGTTCTTCTGTAAGAAAAGATTTAAGGGATTTTTATGATGCATGTGATAATGATGGAAAAAAGATGTATCATCGAACGATTGAATTACTGCTCGAAAAAGGACATTTTCAAAGAGACCCGTATTTTTATCCTGAAGAAAGTCCTAGGTATGTTTTGAGGGAAAGTACCCGCAGCCTCGTGACTTTAGTCATGAGTAGTTCAATGAAGAATTTATCGATGGATATTTTGATGACAAACGCCCTTTAGCTGCAACTGAAATTATTAGTATTTCGTTTAATATGAAAAAGAAAATATTAGAAAAAGCTCTTTCAATTGGATTTAGCCAAGTTACCGAATCTAAAGATGTCAGAAAATTTTTAGAGTCCTCGGAGAAAAATTCTGATGAACAAATTCAAGCTTTAGGAAAAATATTACATGGAGATAATTTACCCATCCCAATGTCTTGGGAATCAGAAGTGACAACATCGGAAGATTCTCCGTTTTCGGACAAACTAATGTTGTATCATATTGGTTTTTTAATTCAAGCTTCCCAAGCCTATCACGGAGCAGGGCTCGCTTCATCTATGAGAACAGATCTTGTTGTTACTTATGAAAAAATTATATTAAAAAATTTAATGGTAACAAAAGAATGGTTTAATATTATGGTAAAAAATAAGTGGTTAGAACAACCTCCTCTTGCTCCAAATAGAAAAAAATTGCAAGCAACAAATAAAAAACGTTTCAAATGAAACGTTTTTTTATGTGGTTTACTTTCCCTTTTTTTAGACAATAAATGGATAAATCTTCTTGAAATGCAGAAAGGTAATGATCCAATATCTCCTCACTTAAACAAGTAAAAAACAATTGTCTGTCACATTTTTCAGAAAATTGACGAAGATATCGAAAAACGATACGTAACAATCCAGGATGAAATCCTTGATTTGGCACTTCTAAAAAATAAGGAACGTTTTCTTTTTCAAATAATATACTAAACAATTTAAATGTTCGTTGAAATCCTGTTCCTGAAAGATTAAATGGAAGTTCCATTTCATTAATTTTCGTTACAAGGATGCTATCTTTTACATAGATGTCTTGTAAGTTCGATTCAATTGTTCGAAGAACAGAAAGAAGGTTTTCTTTATACCCGTTTTCTTCAACAACTTGTAAATGCTCTGTTGCTTGATCGATCGAATATGATTCGATCGGATTATAAAAACTAAACGGAAGATCAAGAGAGATATCAGACATCGGCGCTCCATTCACTTTCCAGTTCAACTTTTCATCTTCTAATGAGATTGTATGATGTACAATATCTTTTAATCCATTCTCCTGTATCGTTTCTATATCAATATCCTTTACTTCATGAAAAGAAAAGATTTGAGAAGGCTCCCCCCAATAATGGATATTGGCAAATTGTTGTACATGTTGTTTCGCAAGATAAAACATAAGACTTTTTAAAACAGTTGTTTTTCCAGCTCCATTATATCCGTAAAACACATTGGCTCTTTTTAGTTCGTTTAATTGAAATTGTTCTAAACAACGAAACGAAGAAATGTTAAACGATGAAATCATTTGTTTTACCTGCCTTTTTTTCTTTATTATACCATTTTTTGTTATAATAAAGAAAAAAAGAAAGAGAGTGGAAACATGAAAACTTTTTTATACAATGAAGTGAAAAAATACGACACGTATTTAACGATCCACACAAAAAATGAACATGAATATGTTCGTCAAAACTCTTCAAAAACAGCTTATCAATTGATCGAAACAGAAAACGAACTTCATCTGTATTTATACAGTGATTTAAAAGCGATTTTAAAAACCGAGCAGGATATTCAACATTTTATCCAACGTATAGTAGAAGAAGAAAAAAGAATTATGGAATTGGTTGAAAATGTAGTGAATTGGGTGAAAAAATCAGATGAAACCGCGTTTTCTAATGGTCATTTTTTGTGGGCGCATGAAGATGTTATCCCTTTTTCCTTAAAGCGACATAATATTTTTACAAATAAATACAAAGCAATTTTTATGAAAGAACGATTTATTCCTGAAGATTTTGAACAAGCTGAAAAATGGTTATGGAGTTGTATAAAAAAACACATTGGAAAAAAACGAGTACGCCAATTATTTTCCGCTCCAAACGAGTAAAAGAAGCCGCTAAGGTTTCTTTTTTATTCCTTCGCATGGTATAATATAAAGAAAAGCGAGGTGAAAAGATGCGTGTTAAAAAGATTTTTTACCACGAAAAATTAAAGGAATGGAAAGGAACGATTTGTTTAGGAAATTATATTTTTGATTACTTTGCTTTTTCCGTTAAAAATGGAAATGTTTCTTTTTTTACACGACCTTTTAACCAAATTAGACTTCATTTTATGTACGAATTTAAAGAAAAGAACGCTGACACGTTGCAAGAGATATATTTAACCATTATAGACTTTCTTCAAGAACAACTGCAAACAGATTCTGTAAAGAAACTTGGTCATTTTTTATTGCACGCAGTGGAAGAATTGGAAAATATAAATAAATTAACAGTTATTCCTGAACTTTTATTTATACACGAAGAACAAAATGAAAACAATCACTATTCGACAACTTTTCAAATCGAGAATTTTCCATTTCTTTTTCATTTCCATGTTATAAATGATGTAAAACAATTAAAAATAGATGGTTTTTTAGATGAAGAAAAACAGGAAGTGACGTTAAAAATAGACGGTGAAAAATTTATAAAAAAAGAAATAAAAACATTAATTTGGAATAAAATAAAAAAAGAATCAACCTACCGTTTACGTTTACTAACATTTAATTAAAAGGAGAAAATAGAAGAATGGCATGGCTCTTCTCATTGGTCAAAAGACTTTCAAGTTGCGCTTAATTTTGCATATGATGGATATTTAAATGAAGAATATATCGAAGATAAAGAAAAACCTTATTATTTAGTAGATGTAAAAGAATGATAAATCGCGGACGCTGCGATTTATCGTTCTTTTGAAAGAAAGGATGTTGATCATGGAAGAACAAAAAACAGCAGACCAATCTCTTGAATTATCATTTGATCGGGAAAAGAATCAAATAGAAGGTTTGCTCGCTTCTGAAAAATTTACGAATTCAATTTCATTTTATATAAAAGATAAGGAACTTATATTTGAAAAATCTACTCTTTTTGATGAAGAAAAAGAAGTAATAAAGGAATGGATAAAAAAAGAAAAAAATCCCTTTGAAAAACAATTAAATAATTATATGAAAGAAAATGAATTATTTAAACATGTTTCAACAATTGAAAAAGCAAATATTACAAGTGAATACTACAGAGAACTTGAAATATCAGGAATGAAAGTAGTCGAACACAACTTATATTTTACGCTGGGTTCATTTGAATGCTGTTTTTTGTTTCGACTTCGACCGTTTCAAACCAAACCAGTTATTCATTTTTAACCGATGTATTCAAATAAACATTTATCCATCACCGTTTACATTGAAAGTTTCTTATCAAAAACACACATAAGAGAATTATGGGAATGTATGTTAAAAAAATCGAAACATCGAATACGGCTTGCGTTGGTAAAAGAACAAGATATGGACATTCAGTGAATGGAAAGGAAAGATAAATATGAAATACTTTGATAAGCTCGAAATAGAAAAAGTTACGTTTTATTATAAAAAAAGAGCGAGATGCTTTTTCAGAAAAATTTCTTTTCTACGTAAAAAAAATAGACCATCTTAAACAACATGGATTCGATCAAGAAAAGATCGAATTAGAATGGGATGAATGGGGACATGATTCATATGGAGAAGATATTCTGAGATTATATTTCACGATGAAAGAATGCCCTTTTCGATTTTTATTTTTTCATCGTTTGGATATTAAAAAAGATGTACAATATTCTTCTAAAAAAATCAAAGTATCGTGTCCGAGCACTTTTTCGTTAAAAAATAAACTTCCAAATGGTTGCTTTTTTCGACATTATTAGATAATTTTAGAAAAACGCAACAAAGGAGGTTTTTATGTTGGATAGTCAACAAAGACTTGTGCATCAAAGAAATAAATTAATGAGCAAATTGGCTTGGATCATCTTAATTCTTGATTTCGTGGCAAACCTTTTTGCTAAAACAAGTTCTTTACGCATTGCAGCGATTATTGGTCCAGGAATTGTGATTGTTGGACTCATTACGTATTTTACTTATCGAAAAATATTTACTTACACAACGATGTATATGGTTACAATTGGTGCATGGGCAATTACGAGTTTTGTTTTTTCAAGCTCAGATGTTCCGTATAAAGTGGCGACGAATGCTTTTTATTTATTGCTTCCATCTATTTGTTCTTTACTTTATCAAAATTGGAAAAATATTATCATTGCGACATGTTTGTCGTTATTATCCTTTGCAGTTATAGGCGTACAGAAGCTTCCGCATTTGATTCCTAATTTTCATGCCTTCGGTATCATCCATTTTTTAATCATTTTTGCGATGTTGGGAATTGTAGGAGTTGTTCAAACTCGTTTTTCTGGGAGATTAATTGAAAATGCTGAAAATGATGCGAAATATTTGGAACAAAACAAAGAAGAGTTATTACATACGTTGGATTCTGTTCAAGAAAACGGAAAACTAATCAATGAATTCAGCGAAAAATTAACCAAAAGTGTGGATTTAACAACGAAAAGTAGTTATGAAATTAAAGAAGGGTTTCAAGAAATGGAAGCTTCTTTATATGAAACCAATCATTCAATTGGAGATATCAACGTTCGCGTAGCAAACATTGCAGAAGAAATTGATGAACTTCATGAATCTGCAAATGGTATGCAATCTTCGACTGATAAAAGTGTAGAAGTCGTGAAAAAAGCAGTCGAAGAAATGAATACATTGACAACATCGATTGTAGAATTGCATAAAGGAATTTCACGAAATACGGAAATCACCAAACGTGTGAATGAAAAAAGCGAGAAAATCGAAACCATTATTTCAGCTATTTCCATGATCGCCAATCAAACCAATCTTTTATCACTAAATGCAGCCATTGAAGCAGCGCGTGCAGGTGAACACGGGAAAGGATTTGCCGTTGTTGCCGATGAAGTGAAAAAATTAGCGAATGAATCTTCTATTTTCGCAAAAGAAATTGCGACGATTTTAAACGAATTAAAAGTAGAAGCAAATGAAGCGTACATGTTATCTGAACAAAACAAAAAAGATGTGCAAAATAGCAATGAAGCTTCCAAACAAGTGCAATATGCGTTCGAACAAATCGAACAAAGTAACGATGAAGTCGGAAATTATTCAAGTCGAATTGAAGAGCGTCTCTTTGTTTTAGCGAAAACATCCAATGAAATTAAACAAAGCATTGGAGAAATTAGCGCCGTAAGCGAACAAAACAGAGGAAGTTTGGAAAGTTTGAACGAAGAAATGGAAAAAGTGAACGGCATGATCCAACACCTCTCAAAAGAATTTTCGGTGTTGCAACAACGTGCAGGGAATTTTCAATAAAAAAAGCCTTAAGGCTTTTTTTATTGGTTAGGAATAAAATATATCAAAAAATAAAAAAGCCATCCCGTGCGATATGTACGAAATGACCTTTTTCATCGCACAATACGCACGACGATGTATTAAGTAAATTTAAGTATATTCTATCATAAATGAATTAAAAAGTCAATAATGCGCAATATGCGCGTTATTTTTTTCTTTTAAGTTGTGGAGAATTCTTTTCCAAATTTAGAAAAAATCCATTGAATTTTCGGATGATATAATAAATCACCAACTTCAAAATAACAAGGTATCGCAATGGTTTTCGGATAAGGAATTTCGTCACTTACTGGCGTAAACTGGAGTCCAAACTTTGAAAACAACAAAAACAACTTTTTCTCCATGGAAATTAAATAACGAGTCACTTCATATTGGCAAATGTGTTCTTGGAAAATAAAAAATACATTTTTAAGCAATCCTGTTGATGTGTATTCTTCGTCTATACTAAGTTTTCCGATTTCCCATGTTGTTTTTTCCTCTTTGATAAAAAACGGATCTTCTGAATAGGGATAGTACATATCAACAATTGAATGCTTTTGACTATTCATAAATTTCACGAATTCGACTGTTCCAACAGCAACACCGTTATGTAAAATCAAATACCGAATTTCGATTCCTGTTCCTTTGTTATAAGGCATGCTCCAACGGTCCGCCGTTTTTTTCCACAAATGTTCAAATGTTTTCTGTTGTTCTTTGGTTACGACTCTTTCATACATTGAATGTCTCATATTATTCACTCCGAATTAGTATTTTTCGAGATAATACCTCGAAAGTATCTACAATATAGATATTTTTTAAAATTTGTAAATATTTTTTACGTTAAATCTGATGTTTGTTCTTGTAATTGATCGAAATCTGTAGTGATTTCTTGAAACAATTCATTCATGTGAATAAGAGAACGACGTAATTCGTTTAAAGAAGAACGATTTTGTTCTGTTCCACTTGAAATCGTTAAAAAAGTTTCAGTAATATCACGAGAAAACAAAGATAATTGATCAATTTTTTCTTTTATTTCATTTGATTTATATTTTAGATCATGTTGTTTTGTTTCGATTTTTTGAAAAATATGTTGAACCATTTCGACCGCTTCTTTCGACACATCCATTTGTTACTGGGATTGTTGAGATTGTTGATTTGTTAATTCTGTTTTGCTGCGAAAATCTTGTAATAAAATCCCGATTTTTTCGGCACTTAACCGACTTTCTTCCGCTAATTTTTTTACTTCATCCGCTACAACAGCAAATCCTCGACCATGTTCACCTGCGCGAGCTGCTTCAATGCTTGCATTTAATGATAAAAGGTTTGTTTGCTTTGATATATTTTCAATGGTTTGTGTAATATGTTGAATTTGATGTGTTTGATCTAATAAATCGTTGGATGTTTGAACATTTTCTGAAATAGTTTTTCCAAAATCATCAATAACAACTGTTAGTTTTTCTACTTCTTGGTTCGCAATTTTTACATCTTTTAATGATTCTTCGCTAGAATCCGCCATTTCTTGTGAATATTGCGAAATACTTTCTAATTCTTGATCCATTTTACTTATTTTTTCATTTGTGGAACCAATAGAAGAAGAAGTTAATGCAAAAGAATCACTCATTTCTCCAAAACCTGATGTAAGATGATGACTCATTTTATTGGTTTCTCCTACGCGTGTATTTAATATTTTAGAAAATGCATTTAATTGTTCAATATTTGATACCATTTTTAAATTCATGTAATTTGCTTTTTCTTTTTCTGTTTGGGAATCTTGTGCATTTTGATCAGATTGTTTTCGTAATTTTTCATTATATAAACTCGTTGTAATGGAACCTATTCCAAAGATAACGAGCACAACAGAAGAAAAATAAATCATATAGGGCGCATAGTTTTCTCCAAAAATATGAGGACCCATTAATAGTCCAATATGAAAATAAGCTCCTAAACTTAACAACCAAACAATAAACAAATTAAGAGAACGCTGATAAATAAGTGCAAATAAAATAGGTAAATAAATTAAAGTAAAATTTGTTGAAGCCACGTCATATCTTTCATTCGTTAAGTTAACTAACCATATAATAAACCATAATAAAATAGGAATTGTATGCATGGTTCCTTTGATAAATTTTTTCTTACGATGTAACCATGTAAAAATGGATAATTGAAGAATTCCTCCTAGCACCACAACAGAAAATCGAACAGGTTCCATCGGGTAAATCAAATTGACGATTAGGTCAAATGTCATAAAAATCCATAATACAATGATGACAATTTTATTACGTTCATGAATAATAGTTGTTTCTTGATTTGCCATCTCATCACCTCCTAAAAAGCGATCTTATATTAGAAGAAAACGAAAGAATGATCAATTTTTTGTTCATAAAATAAATACTTGAACATTCTGTGCTTTTAGACTTATTTTTGATAAAATAAAATAAAATAAAATAAGAAAAAGGGTGAAAAAATGAATACATATGTAGATGTTGGATTAGAAATGGAAAAAAATAAATGCTCCTCGTGGTTTTTTCGATATTATGATATCGAAAAAGAAAAATTAATCGAACAATATTTTAATTATACGAATAATTTAAAAAGAGATATTCTGACGATTGTATTAATGGCTGTTAAACAGTTAGTAAACGAAGGAATAAAACGAGCAGTATTTGTCGTTCAACACCAGGTGGCACAACGCTTTTTAAAACAATTGACTAAAAAAAGCGCGTTAAAAGAACCCGATTTGTATTTTAGAGAACTTATGATTGATATTGCTAAATATAAAAAAAAGTTTGAATTCCTTGGCTACAAACAAGAAATTCCTAAAAAAGAAACAAAAATGACAAGAAAAAAAGAAATTCAATTGCAAACACCCAACTTTTATCAGTACACAGCATATTCAGATATGTCTTTTTCAGTTAAAAAGAAAAAAGCCTCTTTAGCAGGTCTTATTTTTGATAAAGAAGGAAACGAAATCGGATCATTTAAACAAAAATTGGTTGAAGTTTCTAGTGCAAAATGGTTGGAAATGATAGCGTTATATAAACTAGTAAAAAAAGCAGATAGTTTAGGATTAGAAAATGTGTTGTTTCGAAGCGATTGCAAAGGAAGTGTTATTGCCATTTCAAAAACAAAAAAAAGATCGGATCCTTATTATCAAAAGATGATTTCTTTTATCCAAAACTATTTAAAGAAACATCCTACTTCCAAAATTGAATATATTAATCGTAAGCATAATAAAGAAGCTCATAAATTAGCTCAAAACGTATTAAAATAAAAAACACGACATGTGTCGTGTTTTTTTATATTTACTTTCTTTATTTAACAACAGTGTGAGTTACAAGACCAACGCCTTTGTAATCAACTGTTACTGTTTTACCACTTAAATTACCGAAAGCTGAAGCTTGTACAGCATTTAACTGAAGAACGATATAATCCGTTCCTACTTTAATTTCAACAGAGTGACTATCAGCAAGACCTGTTACAACACCTTGACTTCGTTTTACATCACGAATCGCTAATTTTTCTCCTACGTAAATCGTGTCAGATGTTTTATTGTTCCATGTTTTGATATTTGAAACTGTTGTACTTAAACGATTTGAAATCGAATAAAGCGTATCACCTGAAACTACCGTATAATAAGACTGAGAAACGGAAGTAGAAGTGACAGCTGCTTGTGCAGAAGACTGAAAAGGGATTGTTGCGCCTACGCGTACCATCATAAGTGTGAATAAAAAATTGGGAAAAAGATCAAAAAAAGAGAAAAAAATGAACTTTTTTATCGAAAAGAAGAGAAAAGAGGTGATTTGATGAATCCGTTTGATTTTGAACTAAAACGTATGTATTCACATGAACAAAATATAAATATTGAATATTATTTTTCTTCGTTTAAAAGATGTTATTATTCACCAAAAAGACCTGAAACGTTTGGAAATTTGTTATATTCATTTGACTTTGCAGAATGTAAATGGGAAAAAACGTGCACGCGTCTTTTTAATGATGGTGAAGTGTCAGATAAAAAAATAAAAGAACAAATTTTTTATTTTTACGATCAACAAGAAAGTCATAAACCCTACATTTGTCAATTAATGAACCTAAAAAATGTAATTCAAAATGAGTTGTGTAAAGGGAGGTTTAAAGAAACAAATAAAAATGGAAATTCTTATACTTATGAAATGAAAATTTCAAACATACGTTTCAAAATCATCTGTAATGATCTGTTAGAAATTATAAATTTGATCTTTCATCTAGAAAAAGATGTTGAATTGTTGTCTTTTTTAAAAAAACAAGAAATTGAAGAACTCACTCGTGTGTTTCAACAAAAGGTTCGTTTGCGTTATTTATTCAAGAATCAGCAATCTTAAATTGCTGATTCTTGTTCTTTGATAAAAAGACTCGAATTTGATATAATGAAAGTAGATAAACTACTTAATTGGAAAGGAAAGATTATTATGTCAAATCATTCAGGAAGCTATATGTTGCACCGCGTATTAGTATTATTAGATCATATGGGGATTACAGAAAAAATGAAAAAAGAGGAAAGGAATGAATTCATTAAAAACATCATTAAAATTGGCAACAGCGAAGATTGCAATCCTGGAGAAATCCTGGATGAAATTGGAGAAAAATATGGCATTTGTTATGGATGTTTAGAAGAAACAACCGACTTCGAGGACGGGTTATGTCCAACTTGTAGAAATTAAACATGAATTTTACGATTATTTCCGCTTCTTTCTACACGAATTGGAAGGAAAATATACACAAAAAACGTTATCAAGAAGCCTATTTTTCATTTTCTTTAAAAGTGAAAGAAGAAATTTTTCACTATAAAACGTCCGCTTTTGAACAAGAAGGGAAATGGTACCTTAATGGAATAAAACACAAAAGCGAAAAAGGGCGTGACATTGAAAAAGTGATACGAAATTGCCCGTTTTGTGATCAAAAAATGATATGGAAATCATGTGAATATATGAGTGAGTACTGCGAAGAATTATTAAAACA
>Ga0209463_1000283_pt1 | contig 45325 bp, 49 predicted proteins | sample AgamicMgSfrz_FD_187169 | JGI IMG/M metagenome (GOLD analysis project Ga0209463, IMG submission 187169) | Agave microbial communities from Guanajuato, Mexico - Mg.Sf.rz (SPAdes) (version 2) | ecosystem: Host-associated > Plants > Phyllosphere > Phylloplane/Leaf | place: Guanajuato, Mexico...
AAGTGATAGTAGGTTATGAAACAAGCATTTTTCTTACTAGAACATAGAATAATATAATCTTCGATTGAAAGGAGGTATAAGAAATGAGTTGGAATTGCGATGATTTTAAACATGATTGTGATGATTTCAAACGTGATTGCGATGATTTTAAGCACCATTGTGATTGTTTTAAGTGTAGAAAGCGTAAGTGTTTCAAACCAAGATGTAAGAAGGTTTGTTGTAAATGTTTCTTTGTTTGTTGTCGTTGTGATCGAAAAAACTGGTAATATTTTTTGTTTTTGGTGAGGTGTCCTATAAAAAAGGAGAACAGAGAAATTTGTTCTCCTTTTTGTATTTTTATCGTTATATAGGGGGCATCCTACATACCCATCAAGCTAGTGAAAAGAAACACCTCCAAAACAGTAAAATTGACATCTCAGAAGTAAAAATGTGCGGAAAGGTTTTTTCGGTTTGTTTAAAGACTAATTAATTGATTAAATGGCTCTTCCAAAAAAATTTTAAATCTATTAAATAGTCTAAGCACTCTTTCATTTTTTTCATATTATATATTGAAAAAAATAATTACGAAAGGGTGGTTAAAATACCTCCTAAACCAAATAATAAAGAGATTCAAGTGAATAACCCTGCTCAAGATGTAGCTGATTTTCCTAGAATAACTCAAAGTGAGACTAGCCTGGCTCATTTTAAGGATTTTATCCTCTATGGATTTAATGATAGTAATAATGGCGTTGACGGGGTAGGGAATTTTAATTTTTCAGGATTTGCCTTCTCGAGTGATTTAGGTAAACATTGGACAGATGGTGGTTCTTTACCAGTAAATCCTCTTGGAGAAAATAGCGGTGATCCTGTTATTGCAGTTGATAGGAATGGTGTATTCTATTATGGTCAAGTTGGATTTGAAAATGTGGGAGGTGTTTCACAAGGTGTAATAAGTGTTTCAACTGGGACAATTAATCCAAACAAAACGATAACGATGAACCCCCCTCAAGTTGTTGGGCAGGGGCAAAATCCTGTTAATAGTGCGTTAGGAGATCAAGATAAAGAATGGATTACAGTTGGACCTGATGCGAATAGATTGGGAAATGAGGCATTATATGTAGTCTGGACGGATTTCATTACTCCGACAACTCCGAATATTCGTTTTTCAAAATTTAGGACAGGCATAGTCTTAGCTCCCATTATTCCAAGCAAGACAATTGTTGTGGGGGGCACTAATTTTGTTTCAGGTTCTTTTGTAGTTGTAGATAAGCAGGGTGTAATCTATGTATTTTATGAGGAAATCGCAGGAGGAAATACTGGCCGTTTAACAATCGGGGTGCCTAATAGGACGATTCAGATGATTAAATCAACTGATGGAGGGAATACTTTCTCAGCTAAAGTGCCCGTTTCAAATCCTTTCGCTGCCGCTGCAACTGATACAGCAATTTGTGGGCGTCCATCTATTGGTGTTGATAATACTAGACGGATTCGTATGAATGAATTTCCTCATGCCACGATTGGGCCAGATGGTACTCTCTATGCGGTATGGAATCAAGGCAGAGTGGTTGGAACTACGACCTTTATTGATGTCTTTTTAGCCTTTAGTACGGACAAGGGTAATACTTGGAACAGAGTAGATGTTACTCCTAACAATAGACCTTTTTCGTTTTTTCCTTCGGTAGCTGCTAATGCTAAAGGAGCGCATATTCAGTATAACCGCTTTAATGATCCAGCAGGAGTTGGTGGAGTCGGCAACGGAACATTCGGGATATTTATGAAAACATTCTCTCGTATTACAGGTTTAAGCCCTGAAAAGATGATAAGTACTAGATTTTCTCCAGTGCCAGTTACAAATCCAAGCCCGGATACCGCAAATTGTTATATGGCTGATTACAATCAGATTATTACAGGACCCGGAAATTCCTTACTTCATTCATGGGGAGATAATCGTAATCGCTTAGATGGAAGAGATAATCCAGATGTATTCTTTAGAAAAACTAAATCAAGGCCATAATCTAGTAAATGCCTCTAAACTTAATCCTAACTCTTTAATCTCATCAAATTCAAATTATTGAATCTAATAATCCTGCCTTTTAAGGTGGGGTTATTTTGTTTATTCCTTAATGGCCCACGGCAACGATTTTTTCTTTTTCGGGCCACTCATTAAAAATTATAGATTTTTATAATTTAAGAGATTGTAGCATTACAAACTTTAAAGAAAACTTGTAAAAATTAGTTCCATAAACATATTTCTATGTTGATTTATCCGTGTTCCGTAAACAAATTTTGTCAAAATCAATATAAGAAGTTAACGGAATTCTAGTTCTGTTAACTTAAAATGGCGAGTGGTCCCAAAAATAGTAATTGTTGCCGTGCCCCAGGTACACAAAAATAAAGATGAAACTCGTATTTTTTTAGAAAATACGATTGAAACAGCTAAGATAGGTAAGTCCTTCATATGGTCTATTATCTTTAAGGATGATCAGAAAGTTATTGGAACCTGTGGCATCTGGAAATTATCACATAATAGTGCTTCTTTAGGAGCTGTTATTAATCCACTGTATTGGAGAAAAGGAGTTATCGTCGAAGCTTTAGAAGAACTAATAAAGTTTGGATTTCAAGAATTAGATTTAAATTGGATTGAAGGAAGATGTGACGTAAGGAATACAGCGTCTGAACGAGTTATGCAAAAGCTAACAATGACATATGAAGGAACATTGAGACAAAGTGTAATGATTAATGATATGTATTGCGATTCTAAGGTATATTCTCTTTTAAAACATGAATATGATAATTTCCGATAATGGAGATTATATAAAAGAAAAGTCACTTCAGATTTGAAGGGACTTTTCTTTTATATATTTCTAGATACATTGACTACTGATAATGAGACCTTATGTTAACTGGACGTGAATAGGGTATTCATACGAAGAGTATATAGCTTCTTCCCTTTAAAAAGGTTTGTTACATGGTAAAAAAGAATATAATCCATAAAAGAAAGGGGTTAATTCATGAAAAAGAATATATCATTGCTGGTCTTATCATTATCTCTATATCTATCCGCTTGTTCGACTGAAACAAACACTGGTAGTACATTCACTACTGAACAACCAAAAGTAAAAACCGCCTCAATACAACAAGAGGAACATTGTAAACCTATTTTCTTTCAAGGAAAGGAAATAAAAAAATTGGACTTATATCCATTAAGGTAAAAAATAAAAAGGCAGTTATAAAGCCAGAGTTTGATCAAATTATTAAAACCATGGAACATACAGGAATACGTAAGGATCGGGAAAGAGTTATTCCTCTTTTACTAGCTGATGAGGCAAAAGCAAATATTGACTATCAAATGAATGTAAATTACCAAGATGGTTCCAATGAAACATATTTAATTTGGTTAGAAGATAAAAAAGTTGTAATTGCTCGTCAAGATAATGAAGAACAAAAAAATCTCGAACATTACATAATAAGGGATATAGGTGCTCAACAAATATTAGGTTTATTTAAGAACGATGTGGAATAACTTCCAATAACGAGAATTATGGTAACTGTAATGAATCTTTGATTCTTATAATTGGAGGTTCTATATTAAGAAAAAAGAATTATTTATAGTAACATAATTTTAACAATAGGGAGATATATAATGATTTCTTTACTAATTTTATTAGTTCCAATGGTTTTTCTTATTTTAATTTGGGATAATCTTAGGTTAATTAGAACAAACTCTGAGTATCAAATAAAACAAAACGAACAAATTATAAAACTTTTAGAAGAGACAAAACAGAAATAAAATCTATTTTTAATAATAGATATATGGCTAAAAAAACCTTTAGTAAATAATTTAGAGGTTTTTTTAGTCTATAGATTGACTACTGATAAGTGGGGTTATGTTAACTATCTAATTAAAGATGAGAAATTAATAATACTTTTTATGTAAAAAATTATAAATCACCTTAATCTTCACATAATAAAACGAGGTGATTTTATGAAAAAAATATCATGCTTGTTAGTTATCACAAGTTTGATTGTTTTTTCTTCTTTTTTTCCTATTCAAACAAAAGCAATCGAACATTCCAAGGATGACACATCAGAACATTTCAATATTGATTTAACTGGCTATGAGTTGTATTCATTCGGTGACTTTAGTCAAGTGGGTTATAAAATAACTCCACTTGCTCAATTGTTTTTTGGAATAGTTCAAATAGAGCATGAGTGGATGGATGAACCTAGCTTATATATTAAAGGGAATAAGGGTTATGTTCATGTATGGAAAGAAAATGGTACAAATGTACTTTATACTGTAGAAAAGAGTGATAACTATTGGAGAATCGTAGACATTAAAAGAAAGAAAATCAACAGAATACCAGTATCAAAAAAGCTTTTGAACGAGGTATTAATTAATTTCTTATTAGAACCGATAAGTAAAGAAGTTAACAGTTATTATAAAGAACCTAAACTTTGGTTTCGAGGTTTTGAGAAAATACTTAAAATAGAAAAAGATGAAGCAAATTATATTTTTTATGTAACTGTTCAAGTTCAAACTTTTGAAGGTGCACATAATCCACCTTACGGAGAAGATACAATTACTTTTCGCATAAAAGGAAATGACATAAAAACAATTAATTACAAACATAGAGATATACTTGAAGAGGAATTCAAGAAGATAAAATTAAGATGACATTGATTTATTTACTGCTGATAACACCTGATTATGCTAATTAAAACAGCACTTAACTTTATTTAAATTAGATAAGACTAAGTGCTATTTTTATTACGAACGTTTTGTTTAATAAACTCTAAAATTCCTTTTGCAAGGAAAATAATACTTACTACCCAAGTGATTCCTGATAAGGCTAATTGAAGTGAATTTTCTTCTGGTGTTATACCGTAATTAGAAAAGTTAGGTCCGATTAGAAGATTTATTAGAAGGAATAAACTTAAAGCAAGTGTTAAGAGGTGTGCAATAAACCAGATGATATTTTTTTCTTTGTACTTAATGAGCCAATAAATGAGAAGTATTAAAGAAACTATAATTACAAGACAGGAACCTGTAACTAAATATCCTCTAACCTCTTGTTCCATTGGCATATACATATTGATCACTCATTTCATCTAAGCATTTATATCTATTTTTAGTATGGGTCATTATTACTTTGGATAGTCCTTAGAGTGATGTGAAGGTTCTGTTGCAAAGTTACCCAAAAACATAGAGAATCTAGGGTTGCATCGTTAAATGGTTATGCAACGATTAATAATTTCTGTAATTCGTTATACACTGAAAAGGCGGAGCCAATTTGAAGACTTCGCCTTTGTTTGTATAGGGCATGAATGGTTTCAATGCCTTTTATTGTACGAGAAGTATGCCGGAGAGTTTGAAATCCCGATGACCTAGCAAAACGACGTTTCACATGTCGGTGGTCTTGTTCTATACGATTATTCATATGTTTAACGGTACAATGAACGGTGCTTTTGTAAAATCCTTTCTCCTTTAACTTTTTAAATGCACAAAGTAACGCTGGCGCCTTATCTGTTGTCAGAACTGTTGGTTCCCCAACAGTTTTAACCAATCTTTTCATAAAGGCATATGCCGCCTGATTATCTCGCTTTTTACGAAGTTGAATATCAAGCGTATGGCCTTCTTTATCAATCGCACGATATAAATAACACCATTTTCCTTTGACTTTTATATACTTTTATATAGGTTTCATCCAGTTTCCAAGATAAGTGTACGTTCTTCTTTTTCTTCTTCCATATTTGATAGATCAAGTTACCATATTCATGAACCCAGCGCATGATGGTTGTTGAGTGAACAGACACCCCACGTTCCTTCAGTATTTCAGTTACATCGCGATAGCTTAAAGAAAAACGACAATAGTAGCCAACGGCTACTAAAATGATATCTTTCTTAAACTGTTTTCCTTTAAAATATCTCATCTTGTCGTACTCTTACTCATTTTTTCTAAAATGTAACGTGGTTTAGAGAACTTTGCAACAGAACCATTAAAGATTATTTCTTACTTTTTCACCAAGCATTACACAAAAACACCCAAAAATTATCAAAGGTTCTCCTTTGTCTGTTTAACCTCCTACAGCACAACGGACGAAAATCTCATCGATATGAGAAAAAAACAGTCTTTGATATTTTAGGTGTTGTGTATGAGTATACCACTTCTACTCATCAGGTAGCATAGTAAAAAAATTGAAGCCTGTCAGGGTTTATTTGATATGCCCGCTTTTATAAGATCTATAAAAGATAATAAAAAACTATATGGAAGGATCGCATTTTGTATAAAAATATACCTTAAGTTGATGGATGTGGGGTAGCACCACACATCCATCAACTTAAGGTTTTAGACTATTTTTGAAGTTAAAAGCACGTTACTATTTTCTTATGTGAATGAGAAAGGGTGACGTGCTTTTTATGAATATGAATCAAAAACAAGAATTATCTTTATTCGCTGAAGAGTTATATCGATATATGTCTCCCGCTACACTTAATCAATTAGCTATAGAAGCAGGCGGGATGAAACGAAAACGTAAGTGCCACGGGCATCATTTTTTATCTTTGTGTGTATGGTTAAATCAACAAGTCGCTACTACCTCTCTTACTCAACTATGTAGTCAATTAGAAACTTCAACAGGAGTTTTATTAAGTCCGGAAGGACTTAATCGGCGATTTAACTCGGCTTCTGTAGCCTTTTTTCGTACTGTATTTACTACACTTCTACAAGCTAAGATTGGAGGCGTATCTAAGATTTCTCATTCTCTTTCTTCCTACTTTGAGCGCATTCGCATCCTTGATTCTACAACCTTTCAAGTTCCAGATCGATTCGCAGCTACTTATCCTGGTGCCGGAGGATGTAGTCATAAAGCTGGTGTGAAAATTCAACTAGAGTATGACTTGTTGAGTGGAGAGTTTTCTGATGTGAAAATTGAACCAGGAAAACGAAGTGATCAGGCGTATGGTGCGACTCGAACAGACATGATACAAAAGAATGAGCTGTATATCCGTGACTTAGGATATTTTCGTCTACAAGACTTTAAGTCTATTCAAGACAAGCAGGGGTATTATTTATCCCGTCTTAAGTTACCAACTAAAATATATAGAAAAGAGTTCGAAACAGTCGTATTTAAAACAAAACCCCCTCAATTGAAACCAGTATATATACAAATTCATTTGGAAGACATTATGAAACAACTACAACCTGGCCAAGTTTATGGATTACACGATGTATATGTAGGGAGTAAAGACAAACTGCCTACTCGTATTGTAGTTTATAGGTGTACCGAGGAGCAAAAACAGAAACGCTTACGTGACCGAGCTATTCGTGAAAAGAAAAAAGGGATTACATATACAGAGCGCACGAAGCTTTTACAAGGTATTACGGTATATATGACAAACATTCCTACGGAATGGGTACCAAAAGAGAAAATCTATGATTTATATTCATTACGTTGGCAAATTGAGCTGTTATTTAAAATATGGAAATCTTGGTTTCAAATTCATCGTTGTAAATCTATTAAACAAGAGCGATTAGAATGTCATCTTTATGGGCAACTCATTAGTATTCTATTATGTTCTTCTACTATGTTTAAAATGCGAGAACTCCTATTACGTAAGAAACAGAAAGAACTAAGTGAATATAAAGCGATGTATATAATTAAGGATTATTTTTCACTTTTTTACCAAGCATTACACAAAAACACCCAAGAATTATCAAAGGTTCTCCTTCGTCTGTTTAACCTCCTACAGCACAACGGACGAAAATCTCATCGGTACGAGAAAAAGACAGTCTTTGATATTTTGGGTGTTGTTTATGAGTATACCACTTCTAATCATCAGGTAGCATAGTAAAAAATTGAAACCCGTCAGGGTTTATTTGATATGCCTACTTTTATAAAATCTACAAAAGATAATAAAAAATTATATAAAAAAACCACATTTTGTTTGAAAATATCCCTTAAGTTGATGGATGTGTGGTGCTACCCCTTGACGAACTACCAGAAAGCGAATTGAAAAAATTCCAGGTGGGTAAACTGATGGGGGATACAATTGTTGTTTACAAAACTTTCGAATGGGTAATTGAACACGAGAATATCACGAGCCCATGCATTATAGCTTCAACTGAATACTAAACAAAATCCTTATCTTGTAGAAAAGGGGAACGGAAATGGAAATTTACAAGGTTAGTGAAGTTGGAATGTACGGTGAAGAAGTAAAGCCTAAGTTTTATAAATTGCTAGATGATGCACAACAAGCGTTTGATAAGCTCATGAAAAAATTACAAGAAGAACTAACAGTGGTTGAAGATCAAGAGGATGTAATGTATGGCGAAAAGCCAGTTAGGATAAAAAATGGCGGCGGCAGTATATTCCCAAGTGATGTGTTACGTGAAGGTGTAATCAACTATTGGTACAAATGCAGTTACGAATATGATGAGTGGGATGTTACTCACACCACAGCCATAATCGAAAAGATAGAAGTTTTATAACAAAATCTTTATTTGAATAGATAAGGGGATGGAAATCATGAGAGAACGTGAAAATTGGGATGTATTGTGTGAAGAATGCGATAAAGTAATCATCATTGGTGTAAAAACGGAATCAGGGGATCATTATTGTGAAACATGTTATGACAAGTTAGCGTACGGAAACAAAGATAAGTAATTAAACAAAATCGTTATTTTAAATAAAAAAGAGCACACATATAAGCATGCTCTAAGCTAAGAAAGGTAGATTCCTGGGAGTGGATAGTTCCCATACAATAACATATGCTTGTCCAGTTTAAATGTGAAAACAAATTTAAGTAAAAAGAGCACATATATAAATGTGCCCCTTAAAAAGGTGTCAGCTCTCAATGCTCAGTTGATAAGCATGAATACATGTGCGCTCAAATTAATATATGTATTTTCTCATAAAGAGTGAAAAAGAATGTTTAACAAAAACGCTATTTTGTACTTAGTAAATGATGATGTTTATTTAAATGATAAAGCAGCTAGCTCAATGAACTAACTGCTTTATCGCCCAACAAGAACAATACCCACAATACATTGTAACTTAAGGTTACAACTATAGTATGAGAAGAAGTGAAAATGTTATGCAAGAAAGTTAAATAAAAACTTCATTAAGCACAACAAAGCAACTAGCTGAAGTAGCTAACTGCTCTATTGTAAGCTTTTAGAAATAGCATAGGATACAACTATAGTATAAACGGAAGGCAAAAAATTATGCAAGAAAGTTAAATAAAAACTTCATTAAGCACAACAAAGCAACTAGCTGAAGTAGCTAACTGCTCTATTGTAAGCTTTTAGAAGTAGCATAGGATACAACTATAGTATAAACGGAAGGCAAAAAAATTATGCAGGAAAGAAAACTAAATAAAAACTTCATTAAGCACAACAAAGCAGCCAGCTTAATTAGCTAACTACTTGTTGTACAAAAGAAAACTAGGCCCTATAAGTAAATGATATGTAACTTTAAGTTACAGCTATAGTATAAGCAGAATTAAAAATATTATGTGGGAGTGAAAATGAGCTTAATAAAAATTTCATTTTGTAGAAAAGGGGAATAGGGAAATGGACAAGCAATAAGCGATCAATCTGCTAAATACTCTTGATATATATGATTACGATGCTGATGGTGAAACATTATTTTACGCTTTGGTTGAGGTTAACGAAAATGTAATTAATGTATTGAAACAGTTAGGAATGAGTGAAGAGGAAATACAGTTCGAAACGGATATAAATGATCAGGGGAGCTTCTTTGATCTTACAAAAATCTGTTGGAGATACGCTGGATGGTTTGAAGGAGATGGAGAGCGTTTCTTACTTGAAGAGCCTAAATAAAAGAGCAGCTAGCAAAAGCTAACTGCTCGACTCTCGACCAAGAGAGCTAGAGTGGGAAGAATCGACTTTTAAAAGCCTTATCTACAGTGTTAGACAATGTTTAAAATTTTATTCGCTCATAAAAAGAGCAATAAGTTTTCACTCACTGCCCATCTCCAGGGGAATTGGAGACTAGTGTATCTACAGTATTAACGGGATTTTGATTTTTATTCAGGGAGGTAGAGGGAAATGGAAGAATTAAAGGTAGGATGGATACCTGTAGATCTTGGATTCGCACGTTCTATCCAAAGAGCAAAAGGTGAATATTTAGGAGAATTCAATGGTATTCATTTAATGACTCACTTTGATGAAGATTTATGCATGTTGTATTTGAATTAACTACTGGTTACGGTATTACGAATTCCTTTAAACAGTGGTTTGCAATCGAAAAGGCAAAACGAAGAATTAGTAAAAATAAAGATCGTGTTGATTTGTGAATTAAAACAGCTAATGCAAAGTATGGATCATTGAATGAATTAATTTCAACAAAATAATCCTTTTAATAGAAATAGAGGTTAGGAGAATGGCAAATTGCAAGAAACAAAAAATAAAAAAATATATCAATCGTTGTGCTAAGCAATTTGAGAAACATAGAGTGGACGCAGCATGGGATACGAAAATAGAGGAATGGCATTTGAACATTTAGTAAACATTAAATGTCGTATGTATAAGTCAGTGAATGTAGGGGTATTCAATAAGCGTCCAACACCAGTAAAAGTTTTAAAAACAAATAAACTAGGTGAAATAACAAAAAGTGCATGGGGAAGTAAATCTACAGTAGATTACGATGGTGTATACAAAGGAAGAGCAGTATACATTAAGGCAAAGTCTACAAAAGAAACAAAGAGATTTCCATTAGATAATATAAGTAGGCATCAAATCGATTATTTAAGGGATACGCAAGCGCAAAGAGCGATTTGTTTCTTTTTAATAGAATTTAGAACAGATCATATTATTTATTTCGTTCCTGTAAAATTAGTAGCGAAATACTATGAAGCTATATTATACGATAGTGGCCGTAAATCCATTCCGAGGGAAGAATTTGAAAAACATGCGTATGTAGTAGAAAGAACAGATCGTGCTCTTGTAGATTACCTGGTGCATGTCGATAAATTAGAATGGCCAATTTGTAGCTGATGGGAAAAGTTAAAGATACAAACAAAAGAGTCATACGCATAAAGATAATAAATTTACAGGACCAGCATTGTAATGGATGTGAGTATCAATACAAATCAAGTCACTGTTTACATAATTGTGATATAGGTAAACAGATAAATAAATTAGGTACTGCTTTAGAGGGAACCTATGTAGCAGATAAGCCGAAACGGAGAACAAAAGCAGAATGGGATGTATTGTGTGAAAAAGCGTTAATAATGCAAGAGCTTGGAATGACAAATGTACAGATAGCAAATGAACTTGGTATACGAGATCCAAGTTATATAAGTGAGCAATTAAAAAAGAGAAACCTAAGATAAAAATTCCACATACCATATTAAAATGTCGAAATTTGTCATCAAAAGCCCCCTATATATGAAGTACCGAAACCACTCCTTATAGATGATTGATTGAGTGGACGTATAGCGTTGCTCTCCCTATCTATCATACAGAGTAAGATGTTGCGAACCTTACTCTGTATGCATTTCTTGATTTCAAAACGTAATAGGGTTTCTTTGCCCATCCCCCGAAAAAGGGGAATAAGACAGAAAATACTAATTAATAAATAAGCAACGTAACAAAAAGGTAGAAGATTTATATTGTGACAAATTATTTTTGAGACAGTATTTAGTTACAGCTAAATTCAATACGATCTGGTTTGGAATTTAAAAAGAAAAACTGTAACAAAAACGGTGTGATAGTAATAGATTTGTAAATTATAACTCGTTTTTCATTACCTTGTTCTCTAAGGTAGAAAAAAATCTCCATCCACTTAAAATTTTATAGCGCCCCTAGAACGAAAATTTGTGTTAACTTGTAACAAAAAAGCACATTTTTTCGTTTTAGGGTTGATCTGTTTTCTTAACTTAGTAAAAAAATCCACTTTTTCATGAGGGCAATCACTTAGCGTACAAGATTCACGTTCTTTACTTTGGACTCTTATAGATATTAAATGAATTTGAATTCGTTAACGATATGATAAGGCTTGTTTTCCCAATGCATCCCAAGATTGAATGAAAGTTTCTTGGTTTACCTTATGCGCTTTTTTTCCGCTTAAAGGGTCATTAATATAAATGTACCCATCCTCAAAACCTATAAGTACAACAGCGTGTAAATCCAAAGGAGCTGTGATTTGTTTGTTCCCATGTTTCCAAGACTCCCATCTATCCGGAACTTTGTAATCTCCGGTCGTCCAAACCACTACAGGTTTATCCATTTTGATTTGAGCTAGCACATCATTGAAATCTTTTCCTGTTAAGTTCACTGTGCGATTTGGAAGATAACGTTCCATCAATTCTTGTAACGGTTGGACGTAGACAGCGTACCCTTTATTTTCCCCCGTTATATCTCCAACGAATCCTTTTTTAGGATCGCCCCATTGAATAATGTCCCCGCTTTTACTCATAGACAGTGGGTCATTATCTTTTTTGATACTGTTAGCTAACTGCATTTTATTCACTTTAATGCCAGCGTGCTGTAATACCATCGCTAAGCTCGTAACTTCGCATCCGTATTTCAATTCAGGTTTTTGTGATATTAATGGCACATCTAAAATAACCTTTTCTTGGACTGAAGGAGCTGGGGATTGAAGTGGTTCGTTTTTGGATGTGGTTTTTTTTGTATTTTTTGTTAAGTCAACATCTTCATGTCCAACGTTAGACTCATGCTTTTCAACTGGAGATTGTTTTGTAGAACAGCCCGCTAAAATTGAAAACAGGACATACAAAATTAGAAGTCTTTTCACGTCATTCACCTTCTTTATGTATTTCGATACATGTCATAATATCTCATTAAATATCGTTTTTTATGAATTGTGTGCTTTAATTTCTCATGAAAATATTCAATACTAATGTAACTAATATTAGGGTATAACCGAAATACGTGAAAAAACGGGGCGTAGTATTACAATTTGTACCTAATAATAATGTACCCATATAGGTTCAAATGTTTTTATTGAAAATTGTAAGTTCTAGAAGTATCATATACATATTCAAACATTTGAAGATGTATATGATACTTTTTTAAAATCAAAAATAAGTAGGTGTTTTAATGGGAAATGAAATGCAACAATTTAAAGCTGATTTTTTTAAAGCCTTATCACATCCTTTGCGAATAGGTATTTTAGAACTATTGTCAGAGGGTGAAAGAAGTGTAAATGAAATTCAAACCATCCTTAACAAGGAAGGTTCAGCTGTTTCTCAACAATTAAGTGTACTACGTTCAAAAAACATTGTTGTTGGTACTAAAGATGGAAAACGAGTTTTATATTCTCTACGTGACCCTATGATTGTGGATTTACTGGTAGTTGCACGGAAAATTTTTAATAACCATTTAATCGATACGATTTCAATGTTAGAAGAACTAGATGAAACAGAACTTGAAACGATAGGTAAGGAGGGTTAGGTTGAGCATTGAAGTTAAGAAAGAAGATATCATCCAACATGGGATTGAAGTATTTCGCTCAATAGGAGCTCATCATGTTTGTATTAAAAGTGGGCATTCTTGTTGTTTTTCATGCCAGCATTTACAAGATGGCGTTGGATGTCAAAAAAGAAATACAGCTTGTACAGCTTGGTTATGTGGGATTCAGGGTTTTTTATTCGATCAAATAGGATTATTAGATGAATGGAATCGTTTTTGGATTGAAATTCCAGGTAAGATGTTTCGTAGAGATATTACTCCAGATATGGTAAGGATTACATCGTTTATTGATACGAAGAAGCTAGATAGTCGAGCCGGAGAACTTCTAGCGGAAAGGTTGAAATCCTACGTACAACAAGGTGGGGATATAGGGAAAGTAGAGCGTCATTTAAGCAAAACGTATAGTAAATATTAGGATGGTGTTTTCTTTTGTGAAAATGAAAATCTCCTGTATAAGGGAACGAGAAATACATTTGTAATCCGGATATATTATAAATAGAAAAGAAGGTTTTGTAATGAGAGGGTTATTTACGGGAAGGTTTGAAGGATATTCATTGGGACATTTTCAAAAGGATCTTCTGTCAGGAATGATTGTCGGAGTTGTTGCGATTCCACTTGCTATGTCTTTTGCGATAGCTTCTAGTGTTAAGCCAGAGTATGGGATTTATACAACCTGTATTGCCGGGATACTCATTTCGCTATTTGGTGGTTCAAAGTATCAAATTGGAGGACCTACAGGTGCCTTTGTTCCGATTCTTTTAGGAATTGTCATTACCTATGGGTATGAAGATTTACTACTTGCTGGTTTATTAGCCGGAATTATTTTATGCCTTATGGGGATTTTTAAACTAGGATCTTTAATTAAGTTTATTCCACGTCCTGTAACAATTGGCTTTACGTCAGGTATTGCTGTCATTATCTTTACGGGACAAATTGCTAGTTTTTTAGGTCTAACAGGTATAAAAAAGCATGAGGAATTTATAGCAAACCTGAACGAAATCTTCACCCATATCGCTACTACTAATGTTTACAGTGTTATAACGGCCTTGATTTGCTTTTTGGTTATTCTCATAACACCAAAGCTCTTACCGAAAGTACCTGGTTCATTAGTAGGTGTTGTGATTTCAACTATAATTGCAACTGTATTTTTCTCAGGTCATGTGCCTACTATTGGTACAGCATATGGTACGATTCCAAATACACTTCCTCAGTTTGATATACCAGAAATCACATTAGAGCGTATCAAACAGTTAATTGGCCCTACATTTGTTATTGCCATGTTGGGTGGTATTGAATCTCTTTTATCCGCTGTCGTGGCAGACGGTATGACAAATAGTAAACACAACAGTAATAAAGAGCTTATTGGTCAGGGAATTGCCAATATTGTTACACCGTTATTTGGAGGAATTCCGGCAACTGGAGCAATTGCCCGCACAGCAACCAATATTAAGAGTGGAGCTGTATCTCCGATGTCAGGTGTTATTCATGGGGGATTCGTGTTATTCACACTTCTATTATTAGCTCCATATGCCTCGCATATTCCACTTGCTAGTATGGCTCCTATTTTAATGGTAGTAGCTTGGAATATGAGTGAGCAAAAACATTTTGTTCACATACTTAAAATGAAGACAGGGGATTCCCTTGTATTGCTTGTAACATTTCTACTCACTGTATTTACTAGTTTGACAACAGCTGTGGAAATTGGGCTTATTTTAGCAATTATTTTGTTTACAAAACGTATGAGCAATATGCTTGTTATATCTAAAGTGCTTCCAGATCACTCAAGGAAGAACGAAAAATTGTTACCACATGTAGTAAATACAGCTCATGATTGTCCACAAATTAGCATTTACACAATAGAAGGTCCATTATTTTTTGGTGCGGCTCAAACATTTGAACAAAACATTCTAGCGACCATTCATTATAAACCCGAAGTTTTAATTTTACGTATGGGAAAAGTTCCTTTTATCGATACAACAGGAGAATCCTATTTTAGGAATATTGTTCAGCATTTTAAAAAGCAAGGTGGCGTACTTCTTGTTTCAGGAATTCAATCAGAGTTAAAAACAACTCTAGATAAAAATGGATTATACGCTGAGATTGGGGAAGAAAACTTTTTTGATCATACCGGGGAAGCTATTAACTATGCTTTAGGACATTTGAATACAAAAAAATGTATAGGGTGTAAGCATTTCGCTTTTCATGAATGTACCGGGCTTTCTCAGCAATCTCAGGAAGTGAATACAATAAAGAATAAAGCAAAGGCATTAGACTTTTAAAAAATTCACTTCATATACAAAGTTTGAACAAGAAGGTTTTTCATACATCCAACAAATGATTGTTAAACAACAAGAAGAGAATATCTTCCTTACATTTCAATGTACAACGGACTATACAAACAGTGTCCTTTCAAAAGATGATAGGAAGAATTACGAAAAAAATATATCGTTTTTTTCTCATGTTTCTGGTGGTGTAATTATATGGGGAGTAGCTTCAACTAAAAATAAAAATGGTGTTCACATAGCTGAAAAAATCTAACCTATCTCTAATGGAAAAGCGTTTTTAAGTAATCTAAATTATTTATTTCTAAAAAATTCCACTGCTATAAACCCGGATGTTAAAAACATATATATTCCTTTTCCTAAAGAAACAAACAATGGATTTGTAATCACATATGTCCCGGGGAAAAACTACCTGTTATGCCTTAATAACTATTATACAAAGACCAGGGATAACTTTGTAATAATGATGGGGCAGATTCTTTTAAATGATGTGTTAAAAAAATAGAAAACTATGAAAAAGTTCGTTATAAATCATAGATATATAGGAGAATAAATAATGTCTGAATTTAAAGATCAAGTATTAAATGTGTTAGAAGAAATATGTGAAAATGATATCGTAAAAGATAACCAAGATGTGCAATTATTTGAAGAAGGAATTCTGGATTCTTTTAGTACAGTATCTTTATTGGTAGAATTTCAAGAGCGTTTAAACATTGAAGTGTCTATTTCTGACTTTGACCGTGATGAATGGGCGACACCGAACATGATTATTAAAAAATTAAAAGATATGAGATAAAAATAGGTGTTCGAGATACAGATAAGAAAAGCTTCTTAAATTTTAACTTCGTAATTGCTATTCTTACGAAGTTGTAAAAAGGAATTAAAAAATTCTTATATATTAGAATGAATGATAACGAGTGGAGGAAATAAAAATATGTCTAATTTACCAAATTGCTCAACATGTAATTCAGAATACACTTACGAAGATGGAAATCTTTTTGTTTGCCCAGAATGTGCTCATGAGTGGACTTTAGAATCAGAAACTGAAAATAGTGAAGATACAAAAGTTATTAAAGATGCAAATGGAAATATTTTAAACGATGGTGACTCTGTAACAGTAATTAAAGACCTCAAAGTAAAAGGAACTTCATCAGTCATAAAAATAGGTGCAAAAGTAAAAAGTATCCGTTTAGTTGATGGAGATCATGATATTGATTGTAAAATTGATGGTTTTGGAGCTATGAAATTAAAATCTGAATTTGTTAAAAAGGTATAAATGTGATTTTCATGCAACAGAACTAGTTTGATTGAATTGTTTAAAGTCAATGAATATACAACATTTTCAAGGTAGAAATAAAACGATTTTTATAATAGAAAGACCTCATTCATGATAAGTATTCTTGAATGAGGTCTTTCTATTTTTTTGAACTTATCTCAACTATACCCCTTATATGGATGCACACTTATTCTAGCTTGATGAACATATATGATACTCTCGACAAACCTTACAAAATATAATTATCCACATGTTTTCCTAAGTGTTTTTTTATTTTAAACAAGCCCGCTCTATTTTTAGAATAGAAAGCGGGCTTGACCATTATTTTTATAGTAACTTCAAAGGTATTATTCAGTTTTACTCGTTTTACTTAAAAATTCAAGCGTTTTTTCGAAACATTCTTGACCCTCTTTTGAATCTATTGTAAGTTGATATTCATGTCCTAGCTCACCAGCAACATCTTTATCATAGAAGAGACTATCTACAGTTACTCCTTTACTTTGTAAAGCCGAAACCAATGCTTTATTTTGATCTTCAAATGATCCAGTATTTCCATCCGTGATAAATGATGGTGGATAATTTTCTGTAACATAATTTATAAATGAAGAATCTTTCGCTCCTGGTAATTCTCCAAATTCTTTCTTACCAAAATAAGACCAACCAACTGTTTGAATAAAATCAGTCATTTCTGTTCTCTTTTTAACCTTTTCATTATAAAGCGTAACAAAGTCATTACCACCGCAATATAGTAATGCTCCCTTTATTGTAGAAGGATCAACGACAGCGTCAATTTCCGTTAGTTTCGCATACTCTGGAGATGTTTGAATATTAAGGAATTGACCAGTTAAAAATGATCCAGCAGAGTCTCCTGCAAAATAAACTTTGTCTAGTTTTGATTTATATTTCTCTTTATTCTCTTTTATATATTCATAAGCCTCACTCATTTGGTTTATTTGAGTAGGGTATTTGTATTTCGGAGCAAGCGCATAGTTTATATTCACGATTGTATAACCACGAGCAGCCAATTCCACTGCGTATCCAGTGAGTCCTGATTTATCTCCAGCTATAAATCCACCTCCATGTGTCCAAAAAATAACAGGTGTTTCTTCTGTACGGTTCTTAGGAAAAATGATATCTAATGTTCCATTTGGAAATTTAGAATTGTAATCGACGTCCTTAACGATTTCTACTTTTTTTAAGGCATTTTCATAATTAGCAGATTCCGTATTTGTTATTTTCGTTAATGCTTTACCATACATATAAGCTTTTGGAACGGGTGAAAGGTTCCAATAACTTACTCCCGAAACAATAATTCCTACGACGATGAGCAGTGATATAAGCATTCTTTTTTTCCATACTCCTTTAGGTTTTTGCTGTTTTATTTTCATAATCAAATGATCTCCATTCTTTTTTAGTGTGATAATCATGCAAGAAAGTAAAACGCAGTTTGATAATTAAGAATTAGATTTTCTTTCGCCTCCTGTTGTGTATTTATGATTGTATACAAAAGGTTATTTATTCTTATTGTGTACACGTAACCACTTTATACGTATTTCTAGAAGGAAATACAGTTTACTTTGTGAATAAAACCTTTTGATAAAAAACATTATATCAGAATTGTATACAATTTGTATCTTATTTTTGTAGGAATTCTAAAAATTATTACATGTAACGTCTGCATTTTTAAAGTTTATGCTATATTGGTATGCATGAAGATATGTTATAAAGACCTTGATAAAAGAAATATAAGCACATTATTTATAAATAGACATGTTTTATGATAAACTAATTTTTTGTATACATTATGTATTTGAGATGCGTGTGGTCAAAATAGTAATGATTAAAGGAAAGGAAACACATATGAAAAAAACAAGAGAACAATTAGCATACATGAAAATTAAAAATAACATTATAGATGGAATATATGAAGAAGGGCTTCGTTTAACAGAAGTTAGATTAGAAAAAGAGCTAAATATGAGTAGAACGCCGATTCGGAACGCACTTTCTCGTTTAACATCTGAAGGGTTTCTAAAGCATCAGAGTCATTGTGGAATAACTGTATCAAAAACAAAATCTTCATTTGAGGACATTATTGAGTTTTTAGAAATTCGCTTGTCATTTTTAAAACTTTCCATTGAAAAGGTTGTTAGGAATAATAAAAGTTTTGATATCGTTAATTTAAAAAAATGTCTGATAGAACTTCCAGCTGCCTTAGAGAAGGGGGATGTCCAAAAATTTCATAATACTTTATGGAAAGTACATGAACTATTATTATCTCCAGCTGAGAACAAAACAATTATGCAAGTGATACAAGATATACAAGAAAAAAAATTACTAGGTTCTGTAGAAATTAGATATATGAAACGAAAACCATATGAAGAGGAAATGCTTGGCTTAATGAAAGAATTTGTTATGTACCTTGAGAAAAAAGAATATGACAAGTCCATTCAAACTTTTGAACGAATGAATAAGGAGGTTATTTTAGGATTATTGTAGTATGTATCATCTAGCGAAAATAAAAGTAGATACTGAAGGGAATAAAGTCCTTTCATAATTGAATAGTCCTAAAAAACGTTTCGCATTGTTATGAGGTTTGAAAAACTATTTTATCCCCAAAAAAATATAATGAGTTCTTATACATCCTTATAATAAGAAATTTTTCGTTTTGGGGTATTTTGTTTTGTTAGCTTGGTGCTACCCCTTATAGAAGAGTAAAGGAATATGAATCTATCCTGCAAAAAAGCAACCCTTCATCTTTTAAAAGAAAGGTTGCTTTTTTCTTATTCCCCCTTTTTGGGGGGAATGGGCAAAAACAACCGAAAACGAGGAGAGTTGCGTGAACGCGCGCTGCAGGATCAACTTCAAAGAGCTAGTGCATTAAATATTATTATTAATGCTATTAGTATATGGAATACGGTATATTTAACCAAAGCAATAGAATATAAAAAAGAGAACGGTGTCTTACAGGAAGAACTGTTACATCATATTTCACCGCTTGGCTGGGAACATATCAACTTCCTTGGTGAATATAAATTTAAATTTAAACAATCAACTACATTAGAATCATTACGACCACTCCGAAAATAAAACATAAAAGCCGAAATTCCTTAACGTGGGAAAATCGGCTTTTCATCTTCCAGAAAATGTCTTATCGTGGGTTTTATGTCATTTGGTTGGCGGGACCCCTTTATAAAATAACCCTCCTCTTGTAAAGCGATTTTCATACGTGGATAACCATATTCTTTGTACTTTACATGAATAGATTGAATTACCTTTTTTAATCGTTTATCGGATTCTAGTCGCATGTTTTTCATACTTTTTGTATGGACCCACTTATAGTAACTTGAGCGATGTACACTCGCAAAATTAGTAAGCCATATAACGGGATATTTTCTCTTTAGTGATTCAATGATATCTTTCTTTATATTTTAGTACGCCCCCATTTACAGATTTGGATACTGCTTTTTTAAATATTCAACCTGAGCCTTATAGTAGTCACGCTCTTCTTCAACGGTTTTAAAATGAATCCGTTTGCCTTTTAAAGGGTTTGGTATACTTTTCATTTCACTATTTTTCCCACGAGTATCTGTAATTTCATCACATTCTTTATATTTTTTCACCCAATTTTTAAGTTGTGTAGAGCTTCTAATCTGATATTTCTCCGCTATCATATCGTAGCTTCCTTCACCGTTTAAATAACTTTGAACAGCTGATAACTTTACTTCTTTTGAGTATGTATTAAATGTTGTACCTTTTTTTGCCATGAAAAATCCCCTCCAAGTAATAGTGTAACATCCATGTGTATACATGGTCTTTTTCACACTGTCTACCTAAAGGGGATAATATCATTTCAGCCGTCTTTTTATACTTATCATCAGTATTTTCTTTTCATATAAGTTTGTTTTTATTGTGATTGTTGAGCTGACTGTGTTTGAAGGGACGATTGTACTTGACTTACAAGAGTTTGAGCTTGAGCTATCTCAGTTGAAGCTTGTTTTAAAGCTTCTTCACATAGTAGTTGATCTGCAGCAGATTGTTCAATGGCTTGTGTAATAAGTCCTTTAGAAAGGGCTACCGCTGCTTGTGCTTTTTTTAATTGGTTAGTATCAATTTGTTGTGGCATTTTTGTTGCCTCCTGTATTGTATTTTTTGTACTCCTATATGATTTTCATCTGTATCAGTTTTTATGTACACTTTGCATATATTTTGGGAGGGAAAGTTGAAAATTCCATTTCGGTCTGAAGTATTTTTAGAATGCCGGTGTAATCCTCAATGCTGGCATTTGACGAACGCTGATGGATGTCTGTTGTGGTAAATAATAATACTATCTAATGTAATTCAAGATATTTACATAAACAGTACACAATATACTTTTGAATGTACAATGGTAAAGGGTATTATTTAGTACTATGTGGTCTTAAACATAGTTGGCGAATGTTTTTAATTAATTATTCAAAAGTATCTATTTATATAATTGATACTTTTTATTATAAAACTACAACAATTTAATTGTTGCAGAGCGATTTGAGATGGTTAAATGATTTTTTGTTAATTCGAAGGATATATATGCCTAGAAATGAATTTCGAAGCATAAAGTTGCTGAAAGTTCTTATGAGAGTATAAATTTATAAGTTGTAATCGATTGTTCTATAAATAATATAGCAAAGAATAAGGGACGACATTAGTTATTGCAATGCTTGGAAAAGTTATAATTCAACCATGGATTAAGAAATGTTTCAAATTACATGGTTAAGTATGCGCTGAATATGTTTTGACCACAAGCTGTAGGAAGGAATTGTATAGGAGATTCAAGAATTATGTAATTTATTCATTTAATTAATTTTTTATTATAAATCATAGGAGGTGAAAATATGTCTATTCAAATCACAGTTACAGGAAAACCATCTAATATTAAGGTTTTAAGTAACGATCCGAAATTTCTATTTGCTCTTGAATTTCATAATTCTGTAGAACAGGTAACAGTTGTGAATAATAAAGAAAAACAAATGAATGTGACCACACTAGTAACGAACGAGCAATGGAATAGGTTATTAAAGCTTATTGAAGATGGTAGAGATACATTAGCTGATGCAAATCAAATGATTATGCAAGGGGAAATTGAACAAGAAAATATAGAATTGTGTACTTTTGTTCCTAATAAAATAGGTTATATATCTCATGCACAAAAAAGATTTCAAGATGAATATAAATTACAACAAAGTACAGCACTTATGAAACAAAAAGAAACAAAAGTAGTAGAGGATGAACAAATGAAAAATGTAATTTTTGAAGAACTTAAGAAATTACATGAAAAGTATGAAGGCGTCTGCAAAACTTGTGGGCAGCGTTGTGATAAAAAAGTTGTTTTTCTACAGCAACGACAAGGTGGGAAAATAATTGTGTGTCCAGATTGTTATAATGACACTTCTTTTTCGATTAAGAATGTTACGATGGAACTTCAAGAAGAACTAACTAAACGCGGTTTATTTTCAAATGTGCAAGATATGCTTTCCTATTTTCAACAATTTGTATTTCAATATACACTTGTTTCCTATAAAAATCAAATGCGTACGTATTGGACATGGGATAAACAACAAATATGCAAGAGTATTCATGTTTCAAATGAGGGAAATGTATTTGGAGTGAAGCTTGGAAAGAAAGGGAAAACTCTTACTATTGACAATAAACATTTTTATATCATGCAAGAAACGAATACATTATTAATGTACAAAATAAAGGGACTTCGGAAATCACAAAAGAAACGTGTTACAGAAAATGAAATGAAAGAACAATTGCAATATTATGGATCTAATCAGATGTTTTCAGAATCTATAATTGTTGTAAAAGATGTAGAATCTTCACGCTATCAAGTAATCGATGGATATGCAGCATGTCAAGCAGCGAGAAGATTGAAATTAAGAAAAGTTCCGATAGTAGTTGTTGCACCTATGTAAGAGGCAATGAACACATATATTCGCAGGAGTTATGTAAAATGATGATATTAATTACTTACTTAGAAGAAAATTAAATATTAAATGACTAAGGAGTGTTAAATTTGTTTGAAAAACAATTAATACAATTTCACAGAACTGCTCTATCTAATTGGTCATTAGTTTTTAAGCCTTTTAAAAATAGGAAAATTTTCTTACTGTCATTACTTTTGTTTTGCCTAGGAATAATTGCATATGTTTCTCCCGAAATAGGGGATATATTATCCGTTGTTTATACAACGAGTGACATAATATTATCTTTTGGAGCGTTTTATATGTTTATTGCCAGTTCAGCTAAACTTAATGTATTCAATTCATATGAATTGAATATGGAAGCGAAGAGTGGGAAGTTTTTAGAGATTTACTTTTGAAAGAATTTTTGTTTGAAAGGAAAATTTTATGTGATAGCACAGAAAAGAAGGATGAAAACAAAACTTCTTTAGAGTTCTTTTGTGATGCTCTGAATAGAAGAATTGATAAACAGAAAAAATATCATTTTTTTGAGATTTTGAAAAACTATAGTGCTATACTAATAATTGGTATTACTCCTATTTGGGCAGCATTTAATAGTTGGATGTATATGAAGAATAATCCATACTTTCAAGATGGTATAACTTATTTTGTTGAAATACTTTTTATTGTTAGTATTGTAATATTTTTGGGGATTTTATTGAAGGATTTCTTTTTAGATGATATTTTTCGATTTGAAGACCAAAGAATTTCCGAGTTAATTGAGATGTTAGGATGTCTAAGGTTTTCAATTAGTAATCCTGAGTATTTAGAGCAGTTCAAATTTGAAGAGATGGATAATATTATTGCTATAATGATTGGAAAATATAATTCTATTGGTATAACAGAGGTGAATATTTTAGGCAATACAAGTGTCGTAATGTCTGAAAAAGAGAAATGAATATGCCATAGGGGTTTGTGTAGCAATGGAACCAAAACTTACGTTAAGCATTAGCGGACATTCATTTTAATGGTTATTTTATATATTAGTGGACATGAAAGACCAATTTTGAGTATTATGATGTCCGCTAATGATACTTATAGGACATTCTCAGTGAAATGTGCCTTTGATTATTTTCTCACAATTGGATTTTCCACTTTCAAGAAAATGAAAAAATATCCAAAAATGATTACGAAATTAAAAATCAGCCAGTTTTAACATGAAAAAATAGCATTTTTATCGTTTCCAATGTCCGCTAATACTTGTTGCGTGATTTGGTTCCATTGCTACACAGACCCCATATACAGTTATATATGTCTTAAGTTTCCCAAAACTCAACATATAATATGCATTATATGTTGAGTTGTTATTGATATTGCCTTTAAACTCGGCGTATAATATGGAAGAAAGTACTTATTTTTTCTGAATTCGTTTACTCTTAACTCAGCATATAATATAAGAGGTGGGAATATGCTACATAAATACCGTAATTATTTAATTGATAAAGGGAAGTCTCAGAATACTGTACTATCCTATATCAACGATTTACAAATTTTCTTTCAAGAAATGGGAGTAAATCCAGATAGTTATGTTATAAGTAATGATATTAAAAAGTGGATAAGAGATATGTTAAATCCTAAAGAAGGTAAAGCATTATCCGTAAGTACTATAAATCGTCGATTAAATACTCTCAGGAGTTATTTTAGTTGGGCTGAAAGAGAAAAGTATATTAAAGTAAACCCTATGACCGATATTAAGGGTTTAAAAATGGCAGATGAAGAACATGAAAAGATTATGTGGCTAACAGAGAAAGAGTTTGAGGATTTATTGGAACGAATGAGGAAATATCCTGTAAAGACTAGAGGAGTAAATCCTGAAGAAAAATATCGAAGAGATAGAGCTATTATTTATATTCTCACTTATGCAGGGTTACGTGTGGAAGAATTATCAAATTTGAAGATCACAGATATAGACTTAGATTTAAAAAAGATTCGGGTAATTGGGAAGGGAACTAAGGTAAGAACTATACCAATGTCAAATTTTTTTTATAATGAAGTATTGGAATGGCTTCAATTCAGGAGTAAGATATCAAAGGAAAAAGAGATAGTTACCCAATCTCCTTATGCTTTTTACAGTCAAAGATCTGAAAAGTTCTCAATTCGTGGAATTCAGGCCATGATTGAAAATTACAGTACATCGGGTAAAAAATTAACACCACACATGTTTAGGCATACATTTTGTAAATGGATGTTAAAGGCAACCAGTAACGATATAGAGAAGGTTCGTCGCTTAGCGGGACATAGCCATATTTCTACTACAACGAGATATCTGAAAAATTCTTATGAGGAATTGACAGATGCGGTAGAAGCAATGCCGATATTTTAAAATTAATTACGTAAATTATTTAGGAGGGGTTCGTATTGAAGGCAGTAATTATAGCAGAGAAACCTTCCGTTGCTAAGAACATTGCTGATGCATTAAAAATAAAAAAAAGAAATGATGGATTTTACGAAGGAGATAATTATATTGTCACTTGGGCATTTGGTCATTTGCTTCAATTATATGATGCAAAAGACTATGATGAAAAAATGGCTAAGTGGCAGATGGATAATTTTCCTTTTATTCCTGAAAAATTTCAATATAAGGTGAAAAGTAGTCCGACAAATAGAGATAAAGCTGATAGTGGAGCGAAAAAACAACTTGATACAATTCGTTCCTTACTCTTTAGGAATGACGTTGATTCAATTATTTCAGCATGTGATTACGATCGAGAGGGACAAGTAATTGGTGATAGCGTTATTTACAATATAAAGGCACCAAAACAAGTATATCGTTTATTACTAAATGAGTGGACACCAGATGAAGTAAATGCGGGTTTGGAGCAGATTCGTCCAAATTCAGATTTACGTCCGTTGCAAGATGCCGGGGTTAGTAGACAATGGGCAGATTGGGCCATTGGAATTAATTTAACTTCTGTTGCGACACTCAAGTATCAAAAAGGAAGAGGGCAGGCATTAAACATTGGGCGTGTATTATTACCTACTTTGAAAGTTATTTATGATCGGGATAAAGAAATTGAAACGTTTGTTCCAGAAAACTATTATAAGTTAGTTGCTACATTCAAAACACAGAGAGAAGAAGAGTTTGAAGCAACTTATATGGAAGAGCAAGAAGATAAATTTAAAACTAAGCCTACTTTAGATGAAATTTATAGTATATTACAACGTTCTTCGGGTGTAGTTCTAGATAAACAAGTTGAACGAAAAAGAGAGTATCCTCCTTTTCTATTTAATTTATCTAATTTACAAGGGTATGTTACAAGTAAATATAAAGGATGGACATCTGATAAAGTATTAAAAGTGGCTCAGTCTTTATACGAGAAAAAATATATTACCTATCCTCGTACGGGAAGTACAGCTTTAGAGGAAAGTTTAGTTGGACGAGCAGCCAAAGTTTTAGAAGCAGTGAAAAAAGGATTACCATATGAGGATGAAATCTCTTTTGTCAAAACGAAACGAGTATTTAATAACGCAAAAGTTGAAAGTCATAGTGCCATCATGCCTACGTATGTCATTCCTAAATCATTAACAAGTGATGAGCAAATTGTATACACAGCAATTAAAAATCGTTTTATCATGCAATTTATGCCTGTAGCAGAGCATGAAGAAACACGTATTCAGATTAAAATCAGTGATTCTTCTATAAAAGGATTATTTATTGCAAAAGGTCGCGTTCAAATTGTTGAAGGGTGGCGCAAAGTCGAGAAGATTGAATCAAAAGATAATATGCTACCATTTGTAGAAGTTAGAGAAGACCTTGAAATTACAAATGCGGAAGTTACTTCTCATGTAACAAAGCCTCCAAAACATCATACAGAGAAAACTTTGTTACGTGTGATGGAGACTTGTGGGAAAAATTATGATGAAGAAGAAGCTGTGCTAAGTGGATTTAGTATAGGGACTCCGGCTACTAGAGCGGAAACAATTAAGAAATTGAAAGATATTGGCTATATTTTCTCACAAGATAAAAGTTTATTGTGTAGTGAGTTAGGTCGAAAGATTGTAGAAACGTTTCCTGTGAAAGAGCTATTTGATTTGGAGTTTACGGGTAAATTGGAGAAAGCGCTGTCGGATATGGAGAAAAAGAAAGTGAGCAGAAGTGTCTTTCTAAACTTTATCTTTGATTTTACAAGAAAATCAGTCGAAATGATAAAAAATGACCAAGATGTTATCTTGCATCATGCTACGCAAGAAACGAAACAAATGGAAGTGTTAGGGAAATGCCCGGTTTGTTCTGGCTCCATTGTTGAAGGACAAAAAGGATTTGGATGTTCAGATTGGAAGAATGGGTGTAAGTTTGTTATATGGAAGAATGATAAATTTTTAGCAACAATGAAGAAGAAACCAAATAAAACCATGGTCAAGAAGTTGTTGAAAGATGGAGAGGTTCTAACGAAAGGTTTAACAAGTAAAAAGGGAAACAAGTTTGATGCAATATTAAGATATGAAAAAAATCCTGAGAATGAATTTTTTAGCTGGAAAATGAGCTTTACGGAGAATACATCTAAATAATGACTGTAGTTGATAAACTTCAATCATTATACGGAAATTAATAAGAATATTAGAATGAGAACCTCACATCACCAAGAATGATGCGAGGTTTTCTTTATGTTTATAACACTTAACTTGTAGGGATTGTAGTGAGCATAAATGCAATGGTGTAGAAGTAATAATCTATAAATTGCTTATTTGCGTTTTAAAATAGAAGAAATGTTGTTTTGTGGGGGATATTTTTAAAAATATATAAATGTCTATAACAAAACAATAGAATCCTTTTAAGTTCCAAAGTTTTGAAATATGAAATAGTATTTATCAGGTTAATGTTGTTGATTTATTTTGTTATTTTGGATATGATTTGATAATAAATGGATAATAAAAGATAGAAACTGGATATATAATTAGATATATTGGATGTAGTTTTAATCTTTTGGATAATGATGAATGATCGGGAGTGATAGTATGAAATATTATGCAGAACTATTAAAAATTATCGAAGGAGGGCTCAGAGGAGACAAACAAAAAATTAGTGATTATTCGATATTGCTTGCGAAAAAATTGAAAACAGCAGGGGAAGAAAAAAAATCTGAAAGGATAGAAAAAATATTAGCAAGAACAGGTAACGATCCTGATGAAGTTTTTTCAAGTTCATTTAAACAAGTACCTTTTGATCATGAAACGAAGCTTGAAATAGCCTCTATTATTATGCCGAATGAAGTACAAGAAAAAAAACTTATTTATAATTTAACGGTCAATCAACAGGTAGATGAGTTTATTACCTCCTATCAGGAGTTGGATCAGCTTGCTTCATATGGTCTTAATATGCCGTCGACACTTTTGTTATATGGTCCGCCAGGGTGTGGTAAAACCGAATTAGCATTACATATTTCAAGGAAGTTAAATTTACCTATTGTATTAGCACGCTTAGATACTCTTATTTCTTCATATTTAGGTAGTACTTCAAAAAATATAAGAATGTTGTTTGAATATGCAGCAAAAACACCGTGTATCCTATTTCTAGATGAATTTGATGCAGTTGCAAAATTAAGAGATGACCCTAATGAATTAGGAGAACTGAAACGAGTAGTAAATTCATTGTTACAAAATATAGATCTATTAAATGATAAAAGTGTTTTAATTGCCGCGACTAATCATGAAAATTTACTTGATAAAGCAATTTGGAGACGATTTAGTACGAGAATACACATAAATTATCCAAATACTGAAAGTCGTTATGGAATTATTAGCCACATATTAGAAGAAATAGGTTATAATCATATTAATCAGAATTTCATAGAAATTTTGGTAAATATGTTTGAGAATCTATCTGTTGCTGATATTGAACAAATTGTAAAGAGATCTATACGAACTGCGGTTATACAACATCGGGAGGTGGAATTTCTTGACTTTATAGACTGTTATTTTAGTTATGTTCCAACAACTGTTGATTTAACAGGGGATTTAGATTCTGTACGTAGAGAAAAAATAAGATTCTTGTTAAAAACTGATTCTAATATAAGCCAAAGATTATTAGGACAGATTTTTAAATGTCATCACAACACCATTAGAAGTGAACTAAGAAAAATTCACAAGGAGATAGAGTTGAATGAATAGAGAAGATTTTTCTGCTAAATACGTAAATATTAGAGCAAATGATAAAATGCGAGGGAACCCTTCAAAAATAGTTCCCTCGCCAAAAGTTTGGTTTTATGAAGAAGAACAGCAAATTAAGAAGCACTTTAAGTTGCTTATTGTGCAGTTACAAAATATTTTAGATCAACAATTAGAAGAGTATGATGAGCATATTAAAGATAAAAGTGAATATCCTTTTCCTATTATATTAGAATTAGCTGATGATAAAATTGCAAAGTCACACCGTCCAGCAGTGATTTTAAATAGAATTAATAGTGATATCATAGCGATACAAGAAATAGGGGAAATCATTATAGGGGCTTCGAAATCATCTCTAGAGGACTTTATTCAATTAATTTATGATGCACTAGAGGAAGTGCCAAGAAATAGAAGAGATTGGCTTGTCATTAAAGATGACAAAGAAGGTGTTACAAAAAGTAAGGCTAAATGGTATGAAATTATTCATCAGTTAACATGTATTAAAAGTATACAGCTTTACACTCATGAATCGGTTACAGAAGGAATCACCGAAACTTCTTTGGAGTATATAAAAAAAGATAAAGAATTTAAGGTTCGTTTTTTTAATTATGGTAATGCAGACGTGAATGAAATGGTTTTTGGAGCATTTTTAAAAAACTTAAAGCGTTTTGGGATTAAAAGGAATAGAATCAAAAAGCTTAACTTTATTAATTCAATAGATGTATATGCTATCCCATATGTAAACGATGAAATCCTTAAAGCTACTTCAAGTTTCCCTGGAGTAGAATCTGTTTCAAGTTTTGTCTACTTTGAATCAGGATCACAAGAAATGTTCGTAGAAGATGAAGTGATTGAAGCTTTACAACCTACTGAAGGTCAAAACTATCCAGTTGTGGCGGTAGTGGATTCGGGGATAAGTCCAAATAATTATCATTTACGTTCGTGGATTGCAGACGAGGATCCCTATGTAATTCTAAGTAATCAAGATAACTATCATGGTAACTTTGTTGTAGGTATGATGAACTATGGACATTTGGTGAATCCAACATTAACAAATATAGTAGATACTGGTGTAAAAGTATTAGATGTTGCTGTATTACCCGATCCTGAAAAAGAGAAAGTAAGAGAAGATGATTTATTAGCTTCTCTTGAGCAAGCGTTGGAGGATCATTCTAGTCAATATAAAGTATGGAATTTATCACTTTCTAGTAATAGAATGTGTTCAGGAATTGTTTCGGAATTTACTGCAGCCATAGATGAACTACAGAAAAAACATAATGTCTTATTTGTAATTGCTACTGGGAATGCTTCTAATGAAGAAGAAAGAAGAGTTACTCTGCCTGGTGATTCGGTAAGAGGAGTGACTGTTGGTGCAATAGCATTAGAGAGTTCATCCCATGCTGCAGTTGAACAAAATATGATTGTTCCTTATTCTCGGAAGGGACCAGGTATCGGATTATCTATTAAACCTGATGTTGTTCATTATAGTGGAAATCCGTTAGAAAATCCTATCTACTCTATAAATGAACAAGGTAAAAAAATAGGAGATTTTGGAACAAGTTTTTCAACACCAATTGTTTCTGCATTATTAGCAGAATACTATAGTTTGTATCCAGGACAAATGAATCCAATGATGGCAAAGGCTTTATTAGTTCATAGTGCGAGCCATCCTCAAAGTAATAAACGTGTTAATGAAATTTCGGAACATTATGAATGCGGTTATGGTATTCCAAAACGAATCTCAGAAGTATTACATGGGGATGAACATGAAATAACTTTGATCTTAGAAGGAGAAATTGATTCTTCTCAGGGGACAAACTGGATTAAAATTGAAGAGTTTCCTTTCCCTGATTCACTTGTTAATGATGAATTCGGGAAAATTAGAGGGAATATTTTAGTTACTATGGTGTATGACACACCTCTCTCAGCTAGATTTGGTAGTGAGTATTGCAGATGTAACTTAGATGTAAGAATAAGGACAAAAGTGGGAAGCTCCTATGATAAAATCACAAAAGGAAGTAAGACCGATATTAATTTTGTAGAGAAATGGGAAAGAGATAGAATGACAAATGAGCATAAGTGGTCAAATGTTAAGCAAGTAGAGTTTAAAAGCCCAGCAGGAAGAAAGGGCACAGGAGAATTAATTTTAGAAGTGTTACCAAATTGGAGAAATCTTGATGAAAAAGTGAAAATTCCATTTGTAATTGCTGTGACGATTAAAGATCCTAAAAAAGAAGCTCCTGTGTATAATGAGGTTACTAGACAGTTAAATGCTACTTTTGCAACTACTGATGTAAGATTAAAGAATGCTCCTGTACGTCTAAACATTCGTTGATCTTACGGACTGGTGTCAATCAATAGAAAAGTTATTTACTGGCGTATCATTGATAGGGAATTATTTTTATTTGAGACGAAATGAATGAGAGAAAGAAATATAATCATCGGCTATCAATTAACCGCTATTATGAAAATAAGGGATGAGGAAAAGGAGTAATATAATATACTCCTTTTTAAATTATTAAAATTCTGATTTAAAGAACAGCTTTGTTGCGTTAGTTGAAGACCCCAAATTATATATTTCAAAAGTAAGAGATACTAAACTTTTATTCTTATAAAATCGAAAGTAAAAAAGTAAAACTAATTATGTAAATGGTATTTTTAGGAGATTTACTAGAAGTAAACTATCTTATCGGTAGGAACATCTTGAATCAAAAAATATAAAAAAGTTATCCTGTCTAAATATATTAGACAGGATAACTTTTTTATGTGCAATGGTATTAAAGTTTTTCTAGGTAAGGAGCCAGTTGGAACCCCTTTTAGTAATCTTTAGATAATTTGAGAAGTTTATTGTAAGTAAATATTTAGAGTATGTATTCGAAAATATGTTGCATTTATTACTTAAAGTTGTTATTCTCTACGAATTCAGAGAAATTACGAAGAAACCTTAGGATAAATTGCAATTCATTAACGTTTTTTTGATGAAGTAGAGAAGTAATAATACTAAGAGATTCATCTCTTTGAGCATTATCGATTAAATTGATATTACCAAAGTTTAAAACTAGATCAGGTGAAACCTCTAGACCATCAGCAATTTTTTGTAGGGTAAGCATGGAAATGTTCCTTTCTCCACGTTCAACTCCACCAATGTAAGCCTGTTGTAGATTGATTCGTTCAGCTAATTCTTCTTGTGTCAATCCTCTTTTTTTTCGTAAAAAGCGGATGTTTTCCCCAACTAATTTTAAGAAATCAGACAAGTGTATCACCTCTCTATCAGATTAGAGAAGTGTACAAATGAATGTAATAACATTATAGTGCTTAAATTTTTCGTAAAAGAACTTATAAGTATTTTTTCTTGATTATTTAGATTAAAAGCGGAATGGAAATAAAAAAATAGTACTATAGCCCATTATGTTTAATTAGTAGAGAATTTAATTGTATGCAATGAAGAAGTTTTGCAAAAAAATGGTTTATATAATTATTAAATGCCGTATCAAGCCGTACCATACCAAACACCACTGAACCGAACCCAGCCGGAATGTACTATGCCAAGCCCAACCTTATTAAATGACCTATCTCTTCAGCAATAGGGGGGTCATCTCCTATTGAACAGTTTTAACTGTTTCGACACAATCATGCTTTTTTGATAATGTTCGTGAAATATAAAATTTACAGTGATTTTATTTAAATATTTAATCTATAAACGATATAATATTAATTGAATGTTTATTTTTTTATATTAATTTGTTTATCTACTATGTAAGAATTTTTATTTAAAATTAATTAAAAAAATGGTTTTAGTTTATATCCGTATCAAATCGTACCATACATCTAATTTGTTTTTATAAAGCATACTATGTTTAAATTTGTATACTATTACTATTTCTTTAGGAATTTTAAAAGAATTCTGTTCTACCTACCTATTCAATAATGATTCTTCATCCCAAACATATTGACGCCAATCCGCTGTTATAACCCCGTCTTTTAAAGCTTTTGCAATCATACCTTGATGAAAGCAATCTGCACGTAGAACATGACATTTTCTACAAAGTGTACGTAAATTTTGAAGTCTATTGTCCCCACGCAGCCCACTGACTATATGGTCAATGTGGCATTCATTTAATAAGACTGCCTTTTTACAACGTATACATTGTCTATTATCTCTGTTCCATATAATTGGTCTTATATTTTTTTTCCAAGTTTCAAAGGGTGTTCTCTTCTTAGGCATGTACTGTTTCCTGAATAATATTAAAATCTGTGACATAGAATCGACCAAATCCCACTTTTCTTGCGTCTCCTAATCCAGCATAAGCACCGGCATCTTGGCAAATAGCTCTCATTTGTTCACGATTAATTAAAGTTCCCTCCCATATTATATTAAATTCTGCCTCCCACCCGGGTGAAATAGCTAAGCGATAACGTATATTTTTTACCCCTCTTCTTGAAACCGGTCGAACATCAATATATACATCTTTTTTATCATCTCTTGTTATCTCGTTAATAGGGGGAAGAAACCTGTTAATGAATATTTTATTGTCTAATACTTGAAGGGTTGAAGAAACTTCGGGTTCTAAAGTTCCTCTTCCTTTAGATATAAATTTTCCACCCGCACGTAAACAGGAGAAAATATAAATAGGATCCAAGTATAACTGACCTTGCCGAGTAGCTTGAAAAGTTTTTTTCCATTCCTCGGGATTGTTTCCAGGAACTCCCCATTTTTCTTGTTTTGTTATAGGAATTGCATCCTCGGTAAAGCGATTAAATAAAAGGGGCCTAGTTCCTGAAATTTTTACATTAGCACAAATTATTGCCATTTAAGCAACCTCCTTGAATAGAACTTATAAGTATTAATTCCCAAAAAATATTATTTTTAAACGTTCGAATTATGTGTAAATAAATTAAATTTGATTAAATACATTCAATGTTAAGAAATTTCATCTGAAATAATTATTTGGACACTTGATATCCCAGTTTTATACAATCAGGTTTTAAATGCAGAATATTTTTAAAATAGTATTCAAGATGTAGGTCATGTCTTTTATCTAATTACTTAGGAGTTCTGGTATATCAGATACGAATAACTGATTGTTTAAATGTTCTTAATAATGAAAGGGGATGCTTGCTTTCCGTAAAGTAACATCAATTGAGTTTGTCTAATTTGTATACCAATAAAAATTATAAACAGATAGGCACTATAGATGCCTAAGAAGAGGATATTCATAAATTATGTTTTGCACAAATTCTTGTATTGTCTTAGGGATTATTAGTGATAGGGGGATTTGTATATCTAAGTTGATAGACTCAAAAAAGATAAAGATATTGAGGAAGAAGGAATAAATATGACACAATAAGTAAAAAAATTGTTAATTCGTTTCAAAAATACTATATAAATTAAAAAGAAAACTCACTACGTTACACACACGAAAGGTTTTTAGCGGAAGATTTTATGTATAAGTTAAACTTCGGGGTGAGATTGTCTTGAAGTTTAAAGAAGGTGATTTGTATGTAAGATATTGTAATTATTAAAAGCCTATGCAGCACTAAAAGTCCATAGAAGAAAGTTCTCTACTTAATTGGAAAATATAGAGTTTCGATAATTATTAGTAAAGAACTTTTTTACTTAGGGACAACTGGATAATGTGAATTTTCAGTTCGTTTTTGAATTTAGGTTAGAAAAAAGAATATTAAACGGTAAGTTAATATTTATTCACCTTTTAAAGATATTTGGAAACATCTTTTTAAAATCTAGGCTTACTGCGTTTTCTTTATTATTACTATTGATTGTGAGTATATTATTTTGCAGCTGAGTTTCTTCTCTATTATTTTTATATACACTTCCAGCTATAATGTCTTCGTATTCTTTTAAAATGATGGTTAATTCTTTTATTTTTTGTTTTTGATGTTCGATGTTCTCTTTATATTGTTTATTTTTCTTTCGTGATTGTAATAGATCATCGTAAAGTGACTGAATCACTTCATTGACATGTTTTAAAGCGCCTGATAATGCTTTAGTGTCATTTCCATAGCGTTCAATAATAAATTCGATATTAGGTAGTGGAAGAGGTGGAGCGTCATTATTTTCACTTAATAAAGGTACATTTAAACGTTCGATATCTCTACGCTTTCTTCTTGACCATACATGCCTTTTTATACCGGTTGTTTTTTCTAAAGCTAAATAGTTTATTTTTCCAGGGTTTTGTGATGCATAATCTAGTAAAATTTTAGTTAATTCTTCATCGGTATATTTTTGAGGTCTTCCTTTTTCTTTTTTATTCAACTTGATGTTATCTCCTTTTATTAGGTAATTTATTTATAAAATACAATTATTCAATTGTTTTAGGTAACTTGGCGTCTACAATAGCTTTTTGAGTTAATAAGCGATTTAATTCGCTGGCACTTGAAGATAAATTTTCTTGGTCAATTAAAGAGTAATTTGATTCTTCTAGATTGTAATTCATGTTCTTAGAAATAAAAGTTAACATGCTAACTTGTTCGTTAATCTTTCTATTTAACAGTTTTGAATAGTCATTGAGCCAGGTAAGTCCTTCGGTGAGCTCATCTGTCTTAGGAGAAAATAGATAGTGACTACAATGGCGACAATCACCAGTACAATTGAAAGGGTATTCAATATCAGTGCAATATCCAAAATCAACTGGTAAAAAGTTATTTGTATCATATATATCTTTATATAATTTATATTTGTTAATAGTGTCTCTAGTATGTTGAGTAAATAATGAGTCTGGTAAGGAAGTATTTACATGCATTAATCTTCTATGTTTCTCAGTTAAATTATATACCCATGATTCAGTGAAATATGTTAGGTGATTCCAGTAGCCTTTTTGGGTATCTAAACGTTTATGTCCACCAATAATAGCAATGGTAAGCATATTAAACCCTTGTAACATCATGTTGCAAAATGCTAGGTGGCGAGTATCTCCAGGAGAAATCTTTTCTTTTTTGTCATATTTATACTTCTTTTTCAAAATTTCACGGTAAAATTGGTCAATAAGAGAACTAAATTGTCTTACTGCAAGAAATTCACTTTTTCTTGTCCGTTCACTTCCAAAGTGTTCTTTAAACATTTCATAATATCTATAGGTAAATAAATAATCACTTTTATCATCTTTAGGTGAGAAGGATTTAAAAGTTTGAATTAAATCATAGATATCTTTATTAATTTGAAGTATATCCGGAATATCGACATCTCTTACTAAAGTACCTTTTTCTTTAATTCTGGGGAGTTTAATTTCATATTTTTTTTTATTTTTTTTTGGCTGATTTGCACAATTCTTTTTAAGTTTTAGGAATTCTGTGGGGCGCATGGGTATAACAGTAGTTATTTTCCACCATAGCACAATGGGAAAATATTTTTGTAATTCAAATTCGGTACCCTCACTCAAAAATTGCTCAATCTTTTCATCAAAATATAGTATATGGCGATAATTGGGTAAGTCTCTACTTTTTTGAATATTATTAATGAAAGGTGAGCAACTATCAATAAATTTATCTGAATCAGTAATTTCAATAAACGAAAAGAAGTCAATGGTATATTTAGCTAGCTCATATCTTTTTCGATAGTTTTGTTTACTTATATATTCTTCCAAGTCAATTAGGTGATTCAAATTAAAAGCTTTTGATATGTGAATAGATTCTTTTATAGCGCGAATGACATTGTTTATATGGTTGACGGATAAAAGCTGATCAATTAGGTGAATCGCATAGCACTTTAAAGCGATGTTTAAAGTACCATAAAGTTCTATATCAAATAACATTCCACGACGGTTATAGTCTTTATCTCTTATTGACCACTTTGTATCATGAAAGGATTCATTTTCAATTATATTAGCTGTTTTCCATTTATTGAAATTTTGTAGGTATGTTTCTATTTCATCTTTAGATCCATAAAAACGTGTCGGCTTTATGGAAATTAAGTTTATATAGTTATCTTGATCTAGAAATTTAGTTTTGTTTAGCATTAAATCAGTACCTCACTTAGTATGAATGTAATAATTAGGGGAATCAAAGAGAAAATATTTATTTGTTTCGGTAATAATATTTTCAAGGACCTGAAAGTTAATGAAGGTCTCTATATATGATTTTCCTAATTCTGAAATAGCTTGATTAATTATATCTAAGATTAAAACAAACCTAATGGTGTCACGGTATCGTATTGTATCAAAGTTAGTACTTTTTATAGAAGTATGAACATTTTTTAATTCTTCCACAATACCAATAAGTAAATAAATATTGAATACCGCATTAGGACAGTTTAAACAAGAATCGAAGTTTGGATAAGAGCACTGTGGATATGTAATGCATTGTACATGTTTAGTTTTAGAAGGTTTTTCTCCTTTTAAAATTTTAATAATAATTTCTATAACTTGATCTTTTGGAAGTTGTATTAATTTATCAACAATTGATTCTCTTTCATTTTGATATTTAAGGAGTAAAAATGATATATCCTCTAATTGAGAAGGAGAATATTCTTTTTTATAAGCTTGTATAATAGATGTACGATTTTCTAATAAATCATTTTCTGTAACTTTGTTCATAGCTAAATCAATGATGAAATTATAAAGCCATCCAAAAGTTCCACGATTAAATAGGTTAAGGGAGACGGTGTCCAAAGTCCCATCACTATTTGTAGACTGAACATAAGCAGTAATTGAATTCATATTTCCATGATTTCTTAAGTTTTTTGTTAACTCATGAGATATTTCTGAGTGTTTTCCAGAGTTAGTTATAGTATAAAAAAAGTGTGTGAGTAGAGACCGGTTCATAAGTAAGCTATTGAATTTTGGTAATTTCTTATTTTTATTAAAAAAAGTATTAAAACGGTTGTGCGAATTACTATACTGGCCTAGTGAGCCGAGTAAACGTTCTTGTTTTTTAGCATTTCTACGATGTAGTTCACAAATTAGCAGTGCTGTTGCAGCGGACATAATCATGTCTTCATTACATAGAAATTGACCTAAAGAACCCGTTTTAGAAATGTAAATATTCTTACATACCACATAATAATAATTAATTATATTTTGCGCTTGATTAATTAGAAGGCCGTTATTTTCAAGGTGTTCTAGAGCGTAAATGTTTAAGCCTTCTATTTCTTCTAAAGGTAAGTTTGGAAGTTCAGTAACTATTGTGGATTTCCTCCAACCATTAATCATGTGCATAATAACAAAAAGCCAAGTTTGAGCGTATTGCTTATGTTGTTTTGCCATTAGAATATGTAGTTCAATGTTATTTACATATGTATAAAAATCAAGAAATGTTTGTTTATTGTATATTTCTTTATCCCTTTTAAGTTTTTCATTATATTCAATCTTGTAGGTATTTTTAAATATACATGGTACTTTACTACAACAATAGTTCAAGAATTGTATAAAGTTTTGTTTATGAGTAAGTGGGAGGTTCTGGGTGTTTAAAACTTCTTCAATTTCTTCATCGTTCAATAAGGTTATGTTTGTTGCTAGATTGAGAATAATACTATTTAGAGTGTTAAATAAAGAGCGTACTTTATCTGTAAAAGCATCTTCTTGACCTCTAGTTTGAGAGATTTTTAATAATACAAACTCGTTATATAAATTTACAGTGTTTTTGAGGTCTTCTCTGAAATGTAATGTTGCAATTTTTGTGTTATATAATTCAATAGATATAATAGAAAAGTTTTTTTCTTTATTTGCTTTAAGAGAATTAATAGTATCTATAGGTATTAAAGTGTGGATATTACTTGAGATAGCATCAGAAAAGGAAGTAGAATGCAATTTCTCGATTTGAATTAATTTGAGAATGTCTTTTGTAGGCATTTCGAGCTCTTTAGAAGCTTGTATTAGAGTTAAATGCTCTTTATTTACTTTTTGAATGCTTAAAAGAGTTTGTAGGTCCTTTTCTAGTATCAATGTTTTTCCTTGCAAGTTCTTTTTAGTAAACCTTAAATCCCCATTCTTAATCATCTGTAGTACTTCTTTTTCTGTGCAAGAGAGTTTTTGAGCACACTCGCTAATAGACAAGTAACCTTTTAAAGTTTCTTGTCTATTAATATAATTGGTTATTTCCGTTTCGGGTATTAAATAACGTTTTTGAAATTCATTAAAGTATGCATTAGGAAATTCCCCATTATGAATAAGAGGCAAAATGCTACTATCGTCTTTATCAAGTTGTTTACAAGCATCTAGAACAGTTATAAATCCTTTAGGTATTTTAATCATGGATTCGTAATCAATAATATCTGTTAAAGGTATATAAGCACTTCTTTTTATAATGATTCTGTTTTGGAAAAATGTACCATTGCGAATGTGCTTTTTTACAATCGCAGGATGTTTTGAAATTCTTTTTGCTGTTTCTTCAACACTTATATAATTTTCTGGAACTGTATTTTTAGCTTTAAGGTTTTCAATATCTTCTTTTGGAATCAACCATATGTGATTAGAATTCTGAAAAGCATTTGGGAATCTCTCAGATTTAATATAGCCTTGAATAGTCGGTGGTTGAAGACATAATTCTTTACTTGTTTGTTCAATTGTAAGATATAAGTCATTCTTGTTAGAAAGACCAGTATAATCTTCAATATCTTTTTTGAGGATGAACCATGTATTTGTTAAATCTTTTATAGCATTAGGAAATTTATTTGAATCAATATAGTATTGTATAATCTCTGGGTGGGAGCTTAATTTTTCGCTTACTTGCTCAATTGTAAGATATAAATCATTATTATAGAAAAAAGTATGCTGTTCGAATTCTTCTTTTGGGATAAAATACCTCTTATCTGAAGGTATTTTAAAAACATTTGAGAAAGTATTCTTTTTGATAAGCTTTAAGACAGCTGAAGTTGGAATGTTTAGTATTTCACTTATATCTTTTGTGGTATAAGAAGTTTCTTTTTTCTCTAGTAAGTTACTAAAAGAAATTACATCCTTTTTTGAAATATAATAGTTTTGACCTAATTTAATTGAATTTGGAAATGCTCCCAATTTTAATAACATGCGGGTTTTCTGTAAGGGCATATTTAATTTTTTGCTGACTTTAGAGCTAGGGTAGTGTGTTGTTAAAATACTATTTTCTTTGAATTTTATAATTTCATCTTCTGTGATTCGCATTTCTTTTTTTGAAATCCATTTTGCATTTAAATTCCCGTTACTAATAAGTTTGTATACAGTTGAACGAGATAAAGATAATTGTTCAGCTGTTTCTTTCACTGTGAAATATTGCATATAAAATCTCCTTAAGTGTTTATGATAATTTAAAACTTAATCTCTTTATACACATAGAGTTGATTTAGATAATATTCTAAATTAGTTTTCATTCTCTTAGTATTTGCCATATAGTCGAGTGAACTAGATATATTATCATCTCCTCTTAGAAGAGCAACATCTTGGGGGTTTTTGGCGACTTCTGCAAGCATATTTGTGAAAATCCCTCTGCCTATATGTGTAGACCAATCAGTATTACTTAGAGCGATAGATGCAATTTTGTCATTTGGATCTTGAGAACTTTTTAAATAATTTATAAAGGCAAGCTTGGCTTTCTTAAAGTAGTAACGGTAACTAGCTCCAGTCATTGGCATACCTGTTTTATTAATAAAAACAGCATTAGTATTGGAGTCTTTTATATATTGTTGGTAGTGCAATATATATAGTTGCTTTAACCAATCCCTGAAACCTAGTACCAGTTGATCTCTTGGCTTTTTAACATAACTTGAGCCAGAACCATCTTTAATATCAGTTCGATTCAAATTATTTTGAACATTTAAAAGTAAACCATCTTGACCATAAGGACCAATGAGTTTAATATCTGAGGTTCTAATATTTACAACTTCTCCACTACGTAAACCACCAAATATTTGCATATAAACTCCCAAGGCAATGGGATTTGCTACCTCAAATACTATTTCTAAAAATCTTAGAATATAAATGTGTGGTATGTCATGTTCAATATTGTTTTTCCCCGATGAAGGGACAATAATACTTTCAAGGTGAGTGTTAATATAATCTGAGATAGAATTTTTAGAACTAATTAAATGCTCATTACTTATTGATAGATTACTGATCAGATTATTTTTGGAAAGGTAGATGAAAAACTCTTTTATAGTACGCCGATAACTTAGAACGGTTACTCTAGATTTTCCTTCTAAAGTCAAATTGTTTAAGAAACTAATTGCATGCTCGTAATGTAAATGTTCTAGAGAATATAATTTGTAGTTTTTTTGTTTTTTTAAAAGGAAATTTAAGAATACTGCCAAATTTTGTGTGTGTATTTTCATTGTATTATATGACTTATGTTTCCATTTAGAGAATATGAAATCTGTTAGAGGATGCATAACAGGCTGTTTAGTTATGGATGTTTTTATTGCTAATGTAGCATGTTGTTTTTGCATAGGTGTTCCTTGTGAATTTCTCCCAATCCTAATCCAAACAGGATGCATAATAAATTTTATTTTCGCTGTTATATCCTCATTAAAAGAAAGAATATTATTTTCTCTAGCTATAAACTTTTTTATGTAGAGCACCCCCTATAAATTATATTAATAATTGATGAATTAGTTGTTCATGTTGATTATAAATAATCATTTCTATATTGGGAATAGTTAATTAATCGTGTGCATAAATAATTTTCAAAATTCTATTATATCTATAATTATCTTAATGACTAAAGTACAATATATTTATGCTCATAATTTTTTTTATATGGTACAGAAGCAACTCGTGCAGGTATTATTACGATGCTAAAAGACCGTAAATATATAGATGTGAAAAAAAACCAAGTGTATGCGACTGATAAAGGAAAAGTATTAATTACCGCAATCGGTGACAAAATACTAGCTTCACCAGAAATGACCGCAAAATGGGAGCAGCGCCTTGCGGAAATTGGTGAAGGCACGGCTTCACCAGCTACATTTATGGAACAGACGAAAAAGTTATCAGCTAAAATTATTGAAGATGCGGTTGAAATGTCTGAGAAGTGGGATTTCACCGGATTACATGTTGAATCGATTGAGCGAAAAGGATCGAAATTTACAACGGGTAAAAAGGTTGGTAGCTGTAAAAAATGTGATGGTGATGTAATTGATAAATCAACGTTTTATGGTTGTTCTAATTACAACACGACACAATGTGATTTCACCATCTCGAAGAAGATATTAAGTAAAACAATTTCGCAAAAGAATATGACAAAGCTCTTAAAAGATGAAAAGACCGATTTAATTAAAGGTTTTAAAAAAGGTGAGAAAACGTTTGATGCGAAGTTAGAGTGGAAAGATAATCAGATTAATTTTGTGTTTGAGAATTAAGTTGTTTCAACAAATAAAACAATATGATAGTTAAATTGTACCCTATAGAATAGACGCTTAAAAAAGTCTATTCTATAGGGTATTTTTTTGCATAAGGAGTACTTTTTAGTTTTATTAAAAATAAAATATACAATAAAATATTCTTTATATTTGATAATTATTTATTGTAAAACAATAAATAATGTATTAGAATCAATATCGTACTAAATTAGTGAGGAGCTTTTGATAGAAAAGGTAACAACGCTGTTTTTTTATTAGAGGAGGTAAAACTATGAACAATCACAATTTGATTATTGAAAATATTGACAACCCTCATGAGTTGGAGAAGATGTATAGAAAAGACCCGAAAGCTTTTAAAAAATCATTCTCACAAGCATGGGCTCAAAACCCTGATTCTCAGGTTCTAGGTGCTTGGTATGAAAGGTTACATTTCAAGGAGACGGCAAATACGGAAAAAAAGTCGTTGTTTCAAAAAGGTTTCTTATTCATGGGCATGTTAGCTATTCTGGCTGGGATAAGCACCAGAATCATTTTCTACTTTGTCGAACAAGAAGCAATTGCTCCAATTAACCTGGCTTTTGGTGTAATTCCCTTTATTGTCGCTTATTTTATCTACAATAATACGCCAAAAAAAAGTATTATTTATTCCCTTATAGCATTGTTCCTAATTTCCGGGATATATCTTAATACGTTGCCATTAAATTATAAAGACAGTATTATCCTTGCTTATTTACATCTTCCTATATTCTTATGGGTCTTGGTAGGGCTTGCGTTTACAGGAAATGAATATTCAAAAGGTAGTACAAGATTAGCTTATATTAAATTTAATTTGGAATATGCCCTTCTCTACGCCAGCATGGCAGTTAGCGGAATAATTCTAGCAGTATTCACCATGCGTTTATTTAGCTTTGTTGACTTGGATATAGGAGAATTCTATTTTAGTAATGTTGTTTTATTTGGTGCTGCTGCTCTCGCTATTGTGGCTGCATATTTAGTATCAATGAATCTTAAACTTGCTAAAAATATTACACCATACATATCTAAAATTTTTAGTCCTCTCGTCCTGATTACGTTACTAATCTATCTTATAACGGTTATATGGGTCGGGAAAAATCCTTTCTTGGACCGCAATTTCTTAATGGCCTTCAACGGAATACTCCTTGGCGTATTGGCTGTTACCATATTTTCTATTGTTGAGAGTGACTCAGATGAGAAAAAGAACATTTCAGATTATATAAATTTTGCCTTAATTGTTCTTGCGCTTATTATTGACACTGTGGCTTTGTCAGCCATCATATTCAGACTTTCTTCTTACGGGATTACACCTAATAGACTTGCTGTTTTAGGGGTAAACATACTGATCTGGGCAAATTTAATTTGGATTATGTTTTCCTATATGCGTTTCTTGCAAAACAAATCAGGACCAACAGCTATCCAAGATGCCGTTACGAAGTATTTACCAATTTACGGACTTTGGGCAGCTTTCGTTATATTTACTTTTCCTATAATGTTTAATTAGAAAGACATTGTAAATGTAACGACAAGCTAATTTTCTATCACGTATAAAATCCTTAGAGCCGATAATTATCGTTACTTCTATAAGTTCTCGAAAATAAAAAAACGTCCCAAAGTAGGACGTTTTTTTATTATGTATATTGCTTTTTTTTCTTAATAAGTAATAACACTTGTGACACATAAGCAAGTACTGGTAGTTCTATTAATGGTCCAATAACTAACGCAAGAGCGATAAGTGGTTCGTCTGGAAAAGCTGTTACGGCAATAGCGAGTGCAACAGGCGAGTTTCTTGCTAATGTTGTTAAGTTTAGACTTACTGTATCTTTATAAGATAAACGCATAATACGACCGATAAATTGTCCTAGTACAAAATTAATGATGAAGAACAATAGAACAGGAATGAGTAATAATAAAACGACATTCATATTTTGTAGTAAATATTTCCCTTGTGATGCAAACATCGCTACTATTGCTAAACTTAAAAATACAATTTGGGTAGAGCTGAAAAACGGAATGAGTTTATTCTCAAGTGTTTCAGCTTTTTGCAATTTATTCATAATGAATTTTGTAGCGTGTGCAAGTAAAAATGGTAAGACGATTACGATAATAATACTTTCTACTAAAACAGAAACCGCTACAGTCTTCATGACACCAGCGAATAAAAATAAATAAATTGGAAGGAGTAGTACTTGCAAAATTAAATTTACCGGTAAAATCGCAGTAGAAAGTGCTACATTTCCTTTCGCTATTTCAGTAAAGATTAAGTACCAATCTGTACATGGAGTAACCATTAACATGATAAATCCAATCCAAAGCGCTGGGTGATCCGAAAGAAATAGTGCTCCTAATCCCCAAGCGAGTAAAGGTGTCCATAAAAAGTTAATAGTAAGACTTGTTCCAGCAAATTTTAAGTTGCGAAATCCATTTTTTATTTCTTTCAATGGTATGCTGAGGAATAATCCATATAGCATGAAAAATAAGAAGGGGACAATAAATTGCTCTGAATACATATGTATGAAATTAAATTGCCCGAGTATGATGCCGCATGTAACAGCAAAAAGAATAATAAAAGTTTGAATCTTTTCTATAGTGCTCATGAGTAAAACCTTTCTAAATATGAATTTTCCTTTCTAAGTTTATTATACAAGTAATATAGAGGTATTTGGTGTTCAATTGAGTTTCGGTTAATGTTTTTAATCCGAGATATTATTTTATATTTAAAGTTACTTGACTAAAGTAAGTAGATATATTACAATAACTTACATAAGGTAATTAAATAACAAAAAGTTTTAATTACCTTTACTTAAGGTATCAATTGGAACTTTTTATTAGAATAAGAATTTTTATGATGATGAATAATGAATATGATAAGAAAGTTTAGGTGAAGAAAATGGGATTATTTAGCTCGTTATTTGGTAAAAAAG
>Ga0209463_1000285_pt1 | contig 44904 bp, 34 predicted proteins | sample AgamicMgSfrz_FD_187169 | JGI IMG/M metagenome (GOLD analysis project Ga0209463, IMG submission 187169) | Agave microbial communities from Guanajuato, Mexico - Mg.Sf.rz (SPAdes) (version 2) | ecosystem: Host-associated > Plants > Phyllosphere > Phylloplane/Leaf | place: Guanajuato, Mexico...
AATGTTGATGATACATCATCTGTAATGAATTTTGTTTCAGGAAGTTTTTCTTTTATTTTATCAATAAATACTGACTGGACAATAGGGATTTTTGTTAAAATACTGCCTTTTACTGCAATTTTAACGGCCAACCTTTCACCTGCATTAGCTTCTTCTTTTCGGAAAACTCTGTACAATTAAGATATGACAATATAATTTCAGTCAGCCTGCTAGTTTCTAAATGCCTATCATTAAACTGCAATAAAACAATACACATAACATAAAAAAACTGCAGTTACCTGCAGCCATAAACCAAATTTTAAATTTACTTAACCTAAACATCTATCCGTTGCGGAAGAACTAGATACCCCATCGCTTTCCGTGATTTAAGGATTTTAATCAGTTGTTCCTGAAGAGTGTCATTGCATGTTACCTGTATGATAACCTCGCTTTTTTTTGGGGAAAAGAGTTTTAATTGCCCTTTACTTATGGCTATTTCGATTAACAGACCCAATGTAAAACCGCCGACAAGTCCCAGTAAGCCCCAAATTATCGGCCCTAAGTATAAAACAAAACCGTATATTGATCCTAAAACCATTCCTATTGTTCCTCCAAGCATTGCTCCGTCCAATAGACTTCTGCCATCTACGCTATGAAGAGAATCGAGGATATGAGTTGATGCCTTAAGATTTTCTAATGGCATTGCAACTATATTCTCCTGTGGTATCCCTATTTTCTCCATTTCGTGAATGACGATTTCTACAAATGGCGAGTGTTCAAATGTAGCTATTATTTGGACTTTATTGTTCACAAATGTTTTTTGCTGTGACAAGTTCGCATCCCTCACTCTTAAGTAACGAATTTGCTCAATATCGTAAAGTGTATTACTTTCAATTACGGCTGTATATGCCTGATAAATAGCAAAGGCATACATAGAAGGCATAAATAGAAACCATTGCCAATCTACCATTTCAACTACTGCATTAAAATCACCGAGGAAAGAGTAAAGCCACATCCGAACGGCCTCTGCTTTATATGCGACATATATCCACCATGCTAAAACAAGTGTCCCCACAACAGTACTGCCAGCATATAATTGGCCAAGACCAGGAGACAATAAGGACCAGATAGCACCTACCCAAGGGTTCTTTTTGTCGAGAATAACAACATCAAAAAACGTTACTTCTGAGGGTGTGACCGGTGCATCTTCCACTTCTGCTAAAACATGACTTTTAGCGACCTCAACAGCACAGCGATAACTGTCCCAGATACTATATACATAAACTGCCATATACAGTAAAAACCAGTCTTCATTTATTTGAATCTTGGCTTCTTCAAACCTGCCAAGCATTGATAAGGCTATGCCTTTATTTAAATTGGCTTGACTATTTACAACAAGCTCCCAAATGATCAGAATAAATCCATGTAGATATTTTCCTAAAAACATATGACCAAAACCTGGGAAGGCTGCAGACCACCATGCGGCAATCCAAGGGATTCGGGGATATGCCGAGTTTACTCCTAATGCTGAAATTAGGCCCTTTGTATAGCGAGGTTTTATATTAGCTGACTGGAACCTTTGATGTGGCATAAATTATCCTTCTCCTCTGGCTAACTCTCTACTTAATATTACCAACAATTGTTTGCATCATTCGGTTTACTTCTACAACTGCTATATTCACCCATTTTTAAGATTTTCTTCATTGAATTACAATACGGTTACTATATCGTTACTTTTCTTCGTAAATCCTTTTTTTCGCGTTTTTATTGATATAATAGTGTTCTGATAAAATGGTTTAGCAAGATAATAACCAACCCAAACAGGGAGCCTACTATGTTGTTGGTACATAGTAGGCTTTTTGTCTGTTTTTCATAAACTCTTAATCTGTGCAGTAATTACTAAATGGATAGTTCGCCCCAATAACCACCTTAAAAAGGAGCAAACCAGTCTGGTCTGCTCCTTTCACCTTATACAGTTTGTGACAGCTGCTCGCGTAGTTTCTGTGTTGCGGCCACCATGTTTTTCAACGATTTAACTGTTTCTTCCTCACGGCGTGTTTTCAGGCCACAGTCTGGGTTAACCCAAAATTGTTCCTTTGAAATAACTTCAAGACTATCATTAAGTATATTTTCCATTTCTGCTACACTCGGTACGCGTGGGCTGTGGATGTCATACACGCCTAAACCAATGCCAAGCTCATAGGAATTTTGTTTAAGTGAATGAATTAATTCACCATGGCTTCTTGATGTTTCAATTGATATAACATCAGCATCTAGTGCTCGAATTGTATCAATAAAATCATTAAATTCACAATAGCACATATGAGTATGCACCTGCGTTTCATTTTGCACACTTGATGTCGCAAGCTTAAACGCGTTAACGGCCCAGCGCAAATATTCATTCCATTTTTCTTTTCGCAATGGCAGACCTTCACGCAGTGCCGGCTCATCTACTTGAATAATGGCAATACCTGCATCCTCTAATGCTTGAATCTCTTCTCTTAAAGCTAATGCTAACTGGTTTGCAACTTGTTCTCTGGAAATATCATCACGGACGAAAGACCAATTTAAGATTGTAATAGGACCTGTCAGCATTCCTTTTACATATTTTTCCGTTAGTTCTTGGGCCTCTACTATTTCCTTCACTGTCATTGGAGATGTCCATTCTACATCTCCATAAATAATTGGTGGTTTTACACAGCGTGAACCGTAGGAAACAACCCAAGCGAATTTAGTAAATGCGATGCCACTTAGCTTTTCTCCAAAATACTCTACCATATCTGTACGCTCAAACTCACCAGTTACTAACACATCCAAACCTATATCCTCTTGGATTTCAATCCAGCGAGCTGTTTCGTTTTTTACAAATTCCGCGTAAGCAGCATCTGTAATTTCCTTTTTACGCCAAGCAGTTCGTGTCCGCTTCACTTGGTCTGATTGAGGAAAACTTCCGATTGTTGTTGTCGGGAAATCCGGTAAATTCAATGCTGTTTGCTGTAGTGACTGACGCTCCTTAAATGATAGCGGGCGTGAGAAATCCGCTGCCTTCACTGTAGCTTCAAGCTGCTTTACATTCGTATTATTTCTCGTTTTATGCTGTGCAAGTGCTTCAATTGCTTGTTTGCTTTTTTTGAGGCTATTTTTATCAGACGTTCCTGCTCCAACACAATAAGCTGTTACTTGTGTCAGCTCCTCTATCTTTTCATCAGCAAATGACAGCGCAGCATTTAATGTTGCATCAAGCTCTTTTTCCGATTTCGTTGTAACAGGTACATGCTGGAGGCTGCATGATGACTGAATCCAAGCCTCCTTAACACCACTTAATAGTAGTAATGATTGTGCTGCCGCAGCTTTTTCAACTAAGTCAGCCTTCCATATATCTCTTCCATTTATTAGACCTATTCCTAATACTTTATCCTGTGGGAAGCCGTATTTGCGAATAGAAAGGATGTTTTCCTCTGCCCCATGGACAAAATCAAGGCCAAATCCTGCAACAGGGAGCTGTGTTAGTTCTTTGTATGCTGATAGTGCTTCGAAGTATGTTTGCAGCATCAATTTTGCTTCAGGTAATTCTGATGCCAAGTATGTGTAAGCTTCCTGTACAAGTTTTATGTCTTCCTCATTCAAAGAAAGGCATAATGCAGGTTCTTCTACTTGAATCCATTCAGCTCCAGCTTCAAGCAGCTCCTGAAAAACCTGTACATACAGAGGCAATAATTTAACTAAAAACGAATTTTTCGATTTACCATCATATCCTTTTGCTAATTGTACAAAAGTAAATGGACCGATAATAGTCGGCTTAGCAATAACACCAAATTCTTCCTTCGCTTCAATGAAATAATCTAAAATATAGTTTTTTGTTAGCTGTGGCTGCTTGCCTTCATACTCAGGTACAATATAGTGATAGTTTGTGTTAAACCACTTAGTCATTTCACATGCCACTGCTTCTTTACCGCCACGAGCCATTGTATAGTATGTTGTTAAGTCTACTTCATCTCCTGTCCATTTATAGCGGTTTGGGACCAATCCAAACATTGCCGCAACATCAAGCATACGATCATAAAAGGTAAAATCCCCGACAGTCAGTAGATCGAGACCAAGAGTTTGCTGGTGCTTTAAGTTATTCAAACGGATTGATTTCATTTCTGTCGTAAATTGTTCCTCAGATATTTTCTTATTCCAAAAAGATTCCACACATCGCTTCCATTCACGATTTCCACCAATATAAGGATAGCCAATCACTGTACTAACTAAATTCATTATTTGTTCCTCCTTAAATTATTAAAAGTTTTCCTATATTATTAATCGGTATTATCATACTATTGTTTCCTCTATATGCCTTGCTTCTTATTGCTCGTTTGCTGTTAGTTCCACAACATGTTTATTATCCACTTCTCTAATATATTTTGACAGCTCCTCTGTCAGCTCAAACCGCAGAAACGGTGTTATTAAATATATCCCTTTAAACCTCTCTGCAGCTGCATCTACTAACTCTTTTGCAATCGCAATTCCTTCAGCTCTGGCCTTTATAGGATCATTACCTGCCGAGGCCATTGCCTTTCTTACAGTATCAGGAAGCTTGATTCCAGGAACCTCATTATGAATAAATTCAGCATTTCGTGTGCTTGTTAGTGGCATTATCCCCATAAATATCGGTGTGTCGAGATGCTTTGTGGCTTCATAAACGTCTTCTATTTGGCTGGTTGAAAAAACTGGCTGTGTCAAAAATGACTGTGCGCCACAAGCAATTTTCTTTTCCATCCGCTCTACTGCTTTATGCATATGGCGAATATTAGGATTGAAGGCAGCGGCAATTTTGAAATTTGTTCGCTGACCAAGGCTTTGTCCAGAGTAGGATAGCCCTTCATTAAATTGCTTCACAAGGCTGATTAAATCGAATGAAGAAAGATCATAAACGCTTGTCGCACCTGGAAAATCACCGATTTTGGAAGGGTCTCCGGTCACGACTAACACTTCATTTAAGCCAAGTGTCTGCAAGCCCATTAAGTGAGACTGCAGGCCAATCATGTTTCGGTCACGACAGGTGATATGCATCAGTGGCTCTGAGCCAATTTCCTTTTTTAAAATCGTTCCAAGAGCAACATTGCTAATTCTTGGGCTTGCTAAGGAATTATCAGCAAGTGTGATAGAGTCTACTCCTGCCTTATGCAGTGCTTTTGCCCCTTTCATAAACTCCTTAATACCCAATTTTTTCGGCGGATCTAATTCAACTAAAATGGTTCGTTCCAATTTTGCTTTTTCATAAAGACCTTTTTTCGTTTCTTTAACTGCTGCTTCTATCACTTCAACTTTACGTTTGATTATTTTCTTTTCCTTTATTGGAGCTATATTGCCAAGCGCCTTTTTAACTGCAGCAATATGGTTTGGCGTTGTGCCACAACAGCCTCCGATTATGCGTGCTCCTTGATTACGCAAATTAACTGCGCTATATCCAAAATAATCAGGAACAGCTTCATATATGAAGCGCCCGTCAACATATTCAGGAAGACTGCTCGCATTTGGGTAAACAGACAGGAACGCTTTCTTCGGAAGCGGAACCTCTTCAAGTGAGCGTATCATATGGTGCGGACCTAAATGACAATTCACACCAACCGCATCTGCACCTAACGCTTCGAGCCTTAGTAAGGCTTCATTTAAATGAATACCTTCCTGCAAATAACTCGTTTCATGTAACGAAACATTTGCAATTATCGGCAAATCTGTTTCATTTCTGGCAATCTTTAATACCATTTCTAGTTCTTCTAAATCATAATAGGTTTCTAATATCAACCCATCTGGATTTTCAATAAGCTGGCTGTATAATTGCTCGCGAAAGCATCTTTTAATCTCATCCAAATCGAGGTCAGATTTCCGAAAGCTTCGAGAAGCACCAATGGTTCCAAAGACGAAGGCTTTCCCGTTTGCTGCTTTTCTGGCAATAGCAATGCCTTTTCTATTAATAGTGCTAACCTCTTCCTCCAGACCATATCGCTTAAGTTTATAATAGTTCGCCCCATATGTATTGGATTGGAGAATATCAGCACCAGCCTCTAAATACGCTGAATGGATTGTTTCGATTCTGTCTGGGTGGGTAATATTCAACTCTTCATAACAATTATCAATTCCATTTGAATAAAGAAGAGTTCCCATCGCCCCATCACCGATTAAAATTCGCTTTTGCAATTCATCTCTGAAATTCATCAATTCCCCTCCTTCAAGAGCCTCACTTTCAATGTTTTAGAACAGGAAGTTAAATGGCAGTAAAAGCAGGACTGCAGCTAGCATTGGGTCATTCCTATACTCCCAATTTTAAAAATACTAATTTTTAAATATCTAAACTGCCTCCTTTTTTTCTTATCTCTAACGTTGTTTGTAGCTTATCATGTTTAAAGAGCTATAGTGTAACGGATAAAAGTAATCGGTGGTTATAAAGAACAGTTGTAACGGATAAAAGTAATTAGTGGCTATAAAGAACAGTTATAGCCACTGTGAGGAAATCATTAATTAAATATACGCAGCAGGAAAAGGAAAAAACTAAATAAAGGCATGATTCCTGTATATCGGATTCATGCCTTGTTGACTTTATTTATATCTTAAACTGAGAAATTAGTTCCTTCAGCTGTTGTGACATGCTTTGTAAATGGCCACTTGCATTTTTCAAATTGTTCATGGTAGCTAGTTGTTCCTCTGTGCTTGCAACAACGTTTTGCGTATTATCAGACGCATTTCTTGCAATATCTGATAAATGCTCAACAGATGCTGTGATTTCTTGTGATGCAGCGGACATTTGTTGAGAAGAAGCGGACACTTCCTGAATTAAACTATCCACGGATTGAATAGATTCTAATATTGTCAAAAATGCCGTGTTTGCTCCATTTACTACAACTATACCTGCTTGAACCTCTTTTGTTCCATTATCCATTACGTCAACAGCTAGCTTTGTATCTTGCTGGATTATTGAGATTATCTCTACTATTTCCTTACCAGATTGACTAGATTCTTCTGCGAGCTTGCGAACTTCATCTGCAACTACAGCGAATCCTTTTCCGGCTTCCCCAGCTCGTGCTGCTTCAATTGTTGCATTAAGAGCCAAAAGATTCGTTTGATCAGCAATATCGGAAATAACCTTGACAATATCCCCAATTTTCTTCGAATGCTCGCCTAATCTTCTTACTACTTCAGCTGATTGAGACACACTTTGCTGAATGGAGTTCATTTGTGTTGACGAGTTTTCTAATGAACGGCGACCATCCTTAGCTTTTTCCATTACGTCTGCAGAATTCTCCAGCATTTCTACAGAAGAAGACGCAATTCTTTGAATACCAGAGCTCATTTCTTCCATTGCCAAAACGATTTGCTGAGAGCTTTCTGTTTGTACTTGTGAACCTTCAGAAACCTCCTGAATAGCATCAGCTATATGTTCTGTAGCCTTCGTTGTTTCTGTTGCTCCTTCTCTCAATTCAAAAGAGGTTGTGGATACTGCTTCAGAATTTGCAGCTACTTGTGAAATCATCTCTCTAAGATTACTAATCATTTTGTTAAAATTACTAGCCATTACACCGAATTCATCAGAGCTTTTAATATGCAGCTCCTTTGTCAGATCGCCATTGGACATATCTACAGACAAATCATTGACCTTCTTCACATTCTTAGATAAATACGTAGAGAAAAATATGATTCCAGCAGCAATAATAATGATACCGACAAAGCCAATTATTATTAAATACTTTAAAATAGATTGAGATGCTTTTGTAAGCTCAAGCTTAGGCACAACAGACCCTAATACCCAGTCAGTACCTTGAATTTGTTGATATTGCACATAGTATTCTTGACCATTTTCAGTAAAGTAGCCATCACCTTCTTTACCAGAAAGCATCGATGTTGATAGTCCAGCTAATTCCTTGCTTTTTTCGTCCTTTATGTTTAGCTTCATTACCTTTTCTTCATTTTTTGCTGCAATATATTGCCCGTCTTTATCCAAGAGAAACGCCCAACCCTTTTCTCCCACTTTTGTTTCAGATATTAGTGTTTTTATTTCTCCAAGATCAATATCACTCGTTACAATTGCTTGTAAAGTATTATTTCCATTCTCTTCTTTATAGATTGGCATTGCTGCAGTAATCAACGTTGCCTTAGTACTTTCATCGTATAATGGCTTTGTATAAGCAATATTCGCAGTGTTATCTGACCCAACACCAGCTTTGTACCAAGCTTGATTTGGATAATCGTAACCTGGATCATTATAAGCTTGTGTGGATGTAATCTTGCCGCCCTCTCTATAGCTGTACGTACTGAAGTATTTTGTGTCTTCTTTATATTTATAAGGATCAAAATATATTCCTATTCCGTATACATCTTGATTATCCTCAAGCACCGCTTTAAACACGGAGTCAAAATCTTGCAGTGTATAGCTTGTTGCCTTTCTCTCTAATGCATTAGCAATACCTTTTGAAAAGGCAGTATGTGTATCAATAACTCCTTGCACGTTACTAGTTATGGAATCTAACTGATATTTCAGCTTTTGATCTGTTTCATTGGATATATAATTATGGGATGCTTTAAAAGAAACAGTCGTCATCACCACTAGCGTTATAAAAATTAACGGCATAAGAAAAACCAGTGTTTTTACTTTTATAGACATTCTTTTCATTAGTAGCCTTCCTTCTAAGAATTTGTTTAAGCAGTTAGAACTTAATAATATTATCGGTCCATTTTTATAAAGATGAATGACTAATATTTGACTATACGAAAAGGACTACCAAAAAAAGGCAGTCCTGCACGATCTAACTATATCCGCTTTTGATACGCTCTTGAATAAAAGTAATCGTATCTTCCGCTATTTTTTTTTGCTGTAACACTATGCCAGAATGACCACAATTATATAACTTTCTTGGCGGTTTTCCCCATGACTCCCATAAATAATCGGCATCTTCTAATGAGATATACTGATCATATTTACCAGAAATTAATAGGATATTATCCTTCTTTATTTTAGGAAGTGCAAGACTTGGATCAGTTATTTCCCAGTGTTTTAATAAAGCTTTATAATCTATCCCGTTCTGCAATAAATCCTCTTTAATATACCTTCCAGGAATAGTATTCCAAATGGAATAGGCTAGCCTATTTGCGTAAAACACAGAAACAACTGCATCAAGTTCTGATTCAAGTGTTGCGATTAAATTTGTAATCCATCCTCCTAAACTTACCCCAACTAAAATAATCGGCCCATCATTTATTTGTTTGATTGAATGAATTAATGTCCTTAAATCAATGATTGATTGTCTAGCCGCCGCAACTGTTCGATCGATATTTGCACTTATCATTAATTCTCCATTATAAAGGGAGTGTGGCGGAGTACGATCCATATGATATGCCAGTGGAAAGTAATACATATTCCAGCCTAACTGAGACATGCGGCTATGGTACATACTTTTTAACTTACTGTATGAGTTCATTCTCCAGCCATGAACAAAGATAACATTCGGATTAGCTGCCCCTTCGGCATGCAAGTATACCTCGCCACTTACTAGATCATTTATAGGAAATTCCGATGTAACTATTGACTTAAAGCGATAAATGCCTGTGTCATAATCAATATTTACCTGTACATCCTTTGTATTTACTTGATAAAAATCCTCTCTCCGTATAGGTTCTAATATCTCTTTCGGCACAGAAAACTGCGATTTTTTACTTTTCTTTTTATGTAACTGATTTAAAGCGTAGTGGTCAATGAACTTAGAAAAAAGCACTTTACATTCCCCTTTTAAATACATTTTGCAAAAAATAGTATTTAACTCCCTGTATTCCTACCAGTCAGCTCTCCATCCTGCCTAGATAAAACTTCTTTTTTTTTCGAAATCATGATATTGTTAATTTTTATTAGGAGTTTTTTCTCCTAGACTGTAATCCTCTGCATTAAATATTGGGGTGAAAAAATGAATGATATTTCGAAGCTGCTTGAAAAGTTTCCTATTAAAATCACTGTAGCAGCATTGCTTATTATACTAATTGTTTATTTAATCCGTAAATTTATTAAGATTTTCTTTGATAAAACAAGCTTTTTAGATGAAAATCGTGAAGAGACCATTATCCATTTCACCAATCAGGCGACAAAGGTAATAGGAGTAGTCTTTTTCCTCCTTTATTTACTTAGCCACTTCTTTGATCTTGAAAAGCTTGTTACTGGCTCCGTTGTTGTGGCAGGTGCCTTGGCTGTTATTCTTCAGCATATTATCAGGGATTATATAATGGGGCTAACATACCTGTTTGAACGCCAAATTAATTACGGCGATTATATTATTATTAATGGCGAGCGCCAGGGGAAAATTGAAGAAATCAGCATGCGCCATCTCAAAATCCGCCAATACGATGGCTACCTGTATACTGTTTCCTATAGCAATATAACAGAGCTTCAAAATGGGACAAGAGGCAGACGCAGGGTAAATGAAAGCCTTATCCTCAATTACAGACAAAATCCAGATGCTGCCTTCAAAGTAATGGAGGAAGTAGCTCGAATTTGTAATGAAAAATATGGCGAATATTTATTAAAGGATGAAAACGGTGTTTCCGTTGAGAGATTTCAATTTAACGAGATAACCGAGCTAAATGTTGATTTCATGGGCCATAAATATTCTATATCTGGTCTTGTGAAGGAAGCTGATTATGTGGAAGCAAGTAAAAGGTTGCGGTACGAGCTAGCACTTGCCGCCTACAATAGCGATTTAATAATGGCAGAGAGCACAAGCACCAGCCATTAATATAGAAACAAGCAAGGGTCATTTACCTTGCTTGTTTGTAATGTATTTATTTTTTAGCTTCCAAAAACGGTAAACACCCTTCTCTTTTTTGGTCAAAACCTCCTATTTTCTTAACTAGTTAAAATAAATTATTTTGACATAAGAAAAAAAATCGTGTAATGTAATGCATGTTCGCTTTAACGCTTAAAAGCGTTTGTTTGAAAAAGAGTGACAATTTAAACAATCTCTTTTTAGTAAGAACGAAGTATTAAGAGTTTTGGAGGAAAAATGATGGAGTTAGAAAAAAACACGCTGACAGTCCGCCCGATTGAAGCAGCGATTGTTACTATATTATTAATGGGGATACTTGGATACCTCATCATTGGGGTTAAGGTTGTTCCTCATATTGCGATAATGACAGGAATTGCACTTTTATTAACTTATGGCGCAGTCAAAAAAGTTGGCTTTAGTGAACTAGAGCAAGCGATGGTAGATGGCATTAAACCAGGATTAGGTGCTGTAATGATTTTCTTTTTCATAGGAATGCTTATAAGCAGCTGGATGGCAAGCGGCACAATCCCAACATTTATCTATTTATCTGTTGAACTAGTTACTGGAAAATTTTATTATGCAATAGTTTTTGTTGTTACAGCGATTATCGGTCTTTGTATTGGAAGCTCCCTCACTACTGCAGCTACCATTGGAGTTGGCTTTATCGGAGCAAGCATTGCATTGGACATTTCGCCTGCTATCACAGCGGGAGCGATAATTTCAGGTGCATTCTTTGGGGATAAAATGTCGCCATTATCTGATACTACTACACTAGCAGCAAGTGTTGCTGATACTGATTTATTTGAACATATTAAGGATATGGCATGGACAACCGTTCCTGCATTTATTATTTCTTTCTTTGTCTACTTAATGATATCACCTAAGACAACAAGCGAAAGCATTCAGAAAATAGATGCGATTAAAGGGACACTGCTGGATCAGAACCTTGTTCACTGGTACTCTATCATCCCATTTATTATTTTAGCAGTGCTCGCACTTAAAAAGGTGTCTGTTATTGCCACATTATTCGCTGGTACAATTTCTGCACTTATTATTTCCTTTTGGGTGAATAACAGCTTAGGATTTAAAGGGATATTAGAATTACTTTACTCAGGATACAAATCAAATAGTGGAATTACAGAAGTAGACTCCATGCTATCAAGGGGTGGCATCGAAAGCATGATGTTCAGTATTTCCATTATTCTACTTGCCTTAAGCATGGGAGGCCTGTTATTTAAACTAGGAATCGTTCCTGCCCTTATATCTGTAGTGCAACGCATACTTAACCGCGTTTCCTTACTAGTATGCTCTGCTGCAGGCATGGCAGTTGCTGTTAACTTTATAATTGGTGAACAGTACTTATCCATCCTGCTGCCGGGGAATGCTTTTAAAGAAAACTTCAAAAAGGCAGGTCTAAAACCAAAGCATCTGTCACGTGTGCTTGAAGATGCAGGAACAGTCGTTAATCCACTTGTTCCTTGGGGTGTATGTGGCGTATTTCTGTCAACTGTACTCGGTGTTTCTGTGACAGAGTATGCTCTATTTGCATTCTTCTGCCTTTTATCACCATTAATTACGTTATTTTATGGTTTTACAGGCATATCATTACCTAAAACGAAGAAGCTTTAAAATAGCTTATATTTAGGGCGCAGTTATCATCATGATAACTGCGCCCTTATTTTGCCACCTTCCAACCCAAAATACCATTGAATTTAAAGGGTGGAATGGCTATTTTTCGATCATTGCGTTTGTAATTGCCTTTGGTTTTTTATTGCCATTACATTTGAAAATTATTAGAAGTGACTAAATAGAAAAAAAAGGTACTCCTGCTATTTTGCTCAAAATGGATAGAAGCAAAATAGCAGTACAGCACCTTTTTTTGATTATTCCTTCATAATTTGCTCAAGAGCAAGACTTTGCAGCCCGTATAAGTAATCCTTTTTCCAATCGCTCCATGTAAGTTCTGGAAGATGTTCTGCAGGTACATATATTAAGCTATTATTTACAATTTCATCTAATAGCTGTTGTTCAACCTCAGCCTTGTTGAATATGATGGCATGTGGATTAAGAATGGATACAAATGAGGCTACTAACCTGCTGATTGCATCAATCTTAATAGCTTCATTATTCAATGCCTCTTGAAAATTCTTATCATTATACTGAGGAATCAACGAGATTTCTCCAGAGAAAAATGTACTTCCTCTAACTACATCTCCATTAATCATAATGCCGGCTCCTGGTCCATTTTGACCAAAATACAAATATACGAGCGAGTGTTTTTCGGTCATGCCCATATTGAAATGATATCCAAGCACAGCTGCATTCATATCATTTTCCACAACTACAGGGATAGAAAAACGATCCTCATAATACTTTTTCAGGTCAAAATTTTGAAGGGAATCATAACCTGGTATATAAAATATTCGGCCATTATCAACAGAACCTGGAACTCCAATTGCAATAGAGCTTATTTTCGGGTATTTAGCCATGATGCTTTCGATACAGCCATTCAAGGACGTTAAGTCATCATCTTTTAACACACTTTGAACAGTTCCTGTTTCTTTTATTTCACCCGCACAATTGAATATTGTATAATTCGTTTCGGTTCGTTCCAAAAATATGGACAAACCTAACATATATTCCGCGTTATATGAATATCTTTTTGCTCTTCTTCCACCACTAGAATCATCTAGCCCAACTAAATAAATCTCTCCGTCCCTTTCCATCTGGGACAAAAATTTGCTTATAGTCGGAAAACTGATATCTAATGTATTACTAAGTTCAACCTTAGTAGCGCTCCCCAATTCCAACAATGATTTGCGAATACCAGTATGGATAACTTTTTTCATAGATTTTGGAGTAGCTGATAATTCATTCATTACTTTCACCACCAATAAACCTTTTTAAATTACTTAAAAAAGCATGGTGCTAATATAGCATAAATACATTTTTATCACAATCTTTTAAATATCCTTGACCGAAGCTGATTCTTCCTTATCACTCTGCAAGGAAAGAAATTGCATAATCGTTTTCATAACAGCATCTTCTTCATTTGATCCAGTAATGAAATTAGCTGCAGCCTGTACTTCTGGAAAAGCATTTCTCATCGCAAAGCTGTAAGCCCCAGAAGCCATTAATTCTAAATCATTGTATCCATCACCAAAAACCATTGTTTCCTCTGGTGTCACATTCAACAACTTCTGCAAATGATCAATCGTCGTACCTTTATGAACATTTGCATTTGTAATATCAATCCATGCTGCTTCTGATGCAACAATATAAGCATGGTCAAAAAATGTCGCTAGCCTTTCTCTTGTTTCCACACATTGCAATGCTGGATCATGTACTGTTATTTTTATAAAGTCCTCAGAAATACTATGAAAATCCTTTACACGGTTAAGCTTAGCAAAGGAACGGCGTACAATCGCAAACTCATCAGGAGAAATTGTTTCTTTTACATACGCCCCTGTTTTTGTACAAGCAATTATTGTATGATCTAGATTTATTTCCTCTAGAAGATCAATTATTTTCAAGCCCAGATCATTTACAATTAAGGATTCATACACAAAAAGGTCGTTGTGCTTTATACGTGTAGCACTATCACCTAATATCCACAAATCACTCGCATCTTCGCCAAATAGTTCTTCTATCCGTTCACATTGCTTTCCAGTACATGGAGCAAACAAGACACCTTTATCCTTCATGATTTTTTTTGTTATTTTAAATAAATCCCTGTTAAAGTCCCCATTATTATTTAAAAATGTTCCATCCATATCAGAAATAACTAATTTAATCATTTGAGTCCCTCCATAATAGTTAATTTATTTAGCTCTAGGTAACAGCACTTATTAAATTAGTTTAATAAGTGCTGTTACCTACTTAACTTCCTGTCTATTATACTATTCTTTAGTGAATGAAACTGGTCTCATTTGGAGTAGCATTATTGGTTTTATGTATGAATAATAGTCTTTTTTCCTGGCTGAATCATAAGTACAACTATAAATAATTAATTTTTTTCCCGAAAAAGAGGCTAGAAATACACAGACTATTTTAAATTCTCAAAAGGAATCTGGAGGAAACAAGAGGATTACTAAGTATACAGTACATGTTGAACATACAGTTTCGTCTGTACATAGTTTACAGAGGATTAACCCCAATTACGCCCTTTGTATTCAATTTGTTATACAGTTACACTTTATTTAGCATAAAAATGAATGCAGAGGGGAGTTTTTTGGTGCTAAAAAAACTTAGCGGAGTAACATTAGCAATGGCTGTAACGATTGGATTAACTGCTTGTGGAGGAAGTGAAACAAGTGGGAGTGGGTCACTTGGAGAACAGTTAGATTATGAAATTGTTGGTATAGACCCTGGATCTGGTCTTATGAATGCTACCCAAAATAATGTATTACCTGGATATGGACTTGATGAAAAATGGAAAGTAATCGAAGGATCAGATACTGCCATGACAGCTGAATTAACAAAAGCCATAAAAAATGAAGATCCGATTATTGTAACTGGTTGGGTTCCACACTGGATATTTAATGAGTTCGATTTAAAAATGCTGGAGGATCCAAAAGAACTTTACGGCGGGGAGGAATACATACATACACTTGTTAGACATGGCTTGCAAGACGATTTACCTGAAGCATATAAGTTCCTTGACCAATTCGAATGGGGCCCTGAAGAAATGCAGGATGTAATGGTAAAAATTCAAAGTGGAAAATCTGAACAGGAAGCAGCTGAGGAATGGGTCGCTGAAAATGCGGATTTAGTGAATTCCTGGACAGAAGGTGTCAAGCCTGGTAATGGTGAAGAAATAAGTATGACATATGCTGCATGGGCGGATTCCATCGCAAGTAATAATGTCGTTAAATACGTGTTAGAAAAAGAATTGGAATATTCCGTGAACTTAATACAAGTTGAGCCAGGAGCAATGTGGGCAGGTGTTTCTGACGGCAGTGTCGATGCGATGATAGGCGCCGCATTACCGACTACACATGCTGCCTATTATGAGAAATTCGAAGGTGACTTCGTTGACTTAGGACCAAACTTTACTGGTTTAAAAAATGGTCTTGTAGTTCCGGCATATATGGATATAGACTCTATTGAAGACTTACAGGATTTATAATAAGGATAAAACAGGAACCAGCCGCTACATGTGGCTGGTTCCTAGTTTAACTTTGATAATTACTACATTACATTTCATATACTATAAACTGTTTAACTCACCGATAATCTCATCTGTCGTTAGGATTGTCGCAAACTCTTTTTGAAGCATCGCTAACTCATGATTATGTATTGCTTCTGCACCATATGGAACTCCGTTATGATCGGTAATTTCGAATGCAGCAGTAGCATCAGCTACGAGGAATGTTTTATACCCTAAGTTTCCACACATTCGTGTTGTCGTTGAAACACAATGCTGTGTTGATAAACCTGTTATCAATAATTCTTCTATTTGTTGCTCTTGAAGGTAGGTTTCCAGACTTGTACCAATAAAGGCACTGTTAACGTTTTTTTGAATAATTTTTTCAGTGCTTTTCGGCTGTACTATTTCCTTAAACTGTATACCAACCTTATTCTTATAGTGGAGTGGAGATTGCGGTTGAACGGACAGGTGTTGAGAATAAATAATCTTCCCGTTATTGTTTCGCCATTCCTTCAAAAGCCGCGCAATATTTTCTTCTGCTTGCTCATTATTCCTGCTTCCCCAATATGGATCATCAAATCCCTTTTGTACATCCAATATCATCAGTGCCGGGAGACCTTTAAAATTTGCCAATACAACTCTCCTCACATTTAAGTTATCTACCTTTTATTATTCCTATTGTTTTCCCGAGCATACATAGCTTTGAACCTATTACATATGCATACGCAAAAAAACTGCATTCTAAATATGTTTAGAATGCAGTCATATGAATATTTACCTTTAACACCAATTTTATAGTAGAAACTATTTAACTAATAAAGAAGTTAATAATCAGCACACCAGCGAGTCCAACTAAGGAAGCTATTGTAACCATAACAGACCATGTACGGATTGTTTTTCCAATGGAAAGATTGAAATATTCCTTGTATATCCAAAATCCTGCATCATTAACATGGGAGAATGTCATGCTTCCTGCCCCAGTCGCTAATACCATCAGCTCTGGACTCACATGTGCCGCTCCGACTAATGGAGCTGCAATGCCGGCTGCTGTTAGGCCTGCAACTGTTGCTGAACCTAGAACCACCCGCAGGATTGCAGCGATAAGCCATGCCAGAATTAATGGTGACATTGTGGAGCCTTCCATCAGGTTAGCGACATATTGATCTACATGTGTATCAATCAGAACCTGCTTAAATGCCCCGCCCCCTGCAATAACTAACAGAATCATCGCAATGCTGCTTACTGACTCAGAAATGGAATTCATAATTTCCGGCATTTTTCTGCCTCTGTTTAAGCCAAATGTAAAAATGGCAACAATAACCGCTACCAGTAAAGCAAAGCCAGGATCACCTAAAAACTGTGCAACAGGCAGCAATGATGAATTAGGCATCGCTATTTCAACTATTGCCTGGAATGCAATAAGAATAACTGGAATAAGTGCAGTAAACACACTGATACCAAAGCTTGGAAGCTCACTTTCTTTAAAATGCTTTGGCGTGAATAACCCTTTTGGTATTTCAACTTCTAAATCTGCTTTCTTAAACGTCTTCACATAAAGTGGACCACTTAAGTAAATAGCTGGTATCGCGATAAGCACACCATATAACAATGTTTTGCCAATATTAGCATCATAAACAGCAGCAACTGCTGTTGGTCCTGGATGAGGTGGTACAAAGCCATGCATTGTGATTAAAGCAGAAATGACTGGCATTCCGATATAAAGAATTGGCACACCTGCTTGTGCTGCAATTGTAAACACAAGCGGAATTAATACAACTACACCTGTTTCAAAGAATAATGCAATCCCAACTATCCCTGCTGTTAGAACGGCAGCAAGCTGGACTCGTTTTTTCCCAAATGAATTAATCAACGTTGTTGCAATTCGCTGGGCTCCACCAGAATCGGCCATTAATTTACCGAGCATACCCCCAAAACAGATAACTAAAACAAGATGGCCTAATGTACTGCCGAGACCAGTTGTAATAGATTCCATTGCTTCGGTTGGTGCCATGCCTTCCATAACACCTACTAGCAGAGACACAATCACAAGCGATATGAAAGCGTTTAACTTAAAGACCACCATCAATAAGAGCAAAAGCGCTACCCCAATACATATATATACAATCGGCATATTTCTCCCTCGATTCCCTTTTGAATTTTGGAATGCCATAAAGGCATTCCGTGACTATATTTGCTTAATCCTTACCGCTCAACAGCTCAACAACTGTTTTTAAATCATCTACTGCTCCAACATTCCCCGGGAAGATTACATAGGACATACCTGGGTATTTACTTTCTTCTCCTGTAATCCACACTGGAATTCCTGGTCTAATCTGACCAGCAACGGTTGCTCTTTTTACGGCGAGGCCTTTAGTGCCAACGTCACTAGAAGTTATGCCTCCTTTTGCTACTAGGAAATTCGGTCGCACCTTTAATTTAGTGACAATGGACGTAACAGCATCCGAAATGGAGACAGACAGCTTCAATTCTTCTTCTTTTTTGTTTTCTCCCAGATCAAGCCTTTTCCTGCTTGTATAAACAGCTACTGTCCTGCCTGCCGTGATAAAATCCTCTACTGCGCCAATTACCCGTTCACACTCTTCTTTAAATTTATTAGGTTCTAAAACTAGGTTTGTATTAAACTCAATAAATTCAATGGAAGATAACTCTTTTAATTTTTCTAATTGCTCTGTCGTCTTCTTCACATGAGAACCAACAATAATTAACCCACCGTTTGTTGTCTCTTCGTTCACTAGCTCTTTCCTTGTTAAAAGACCTTTGTCTTGAACTCCTCCTATAACCTTCGGCAGTGCTGCAGCTGTTCGGAACAAGAAGTTTTTGCCTGCCTGAATTGCTTTTACAAGTGCTGCTGTAAAGACCTTCACATCTGCTTCATCAGCAGCGTTGACAACTATTTTATTAAAATCCTGTACATTAGTAAGCTGTTCAGCAATAGCTTCTACTTCCATTGCACGAAGCTGTTCAATCGAAATATATAAGGTGTTTTTTGCTAAAAATGCCCCATTTGACTTTTCTTCGACCCATTCTCCAAGATGAGAACTGGAATAGCCAAATGTACGGTCTTTTGCGAATTCAGTTTCTCCAGCTGGAACAAGCTCTGTACCTGTTTGGACATAATGGACATTATTCAGTGTAAACCGACCGCCTTCTTTGAAATATGGCAGTATTACTTCTCCGTCTATCTTAAGAGCAGAATTTGCTTCAAGTGTATCTCGAAGGACAGTAGTCTCAAGAGGATAATGCCCTCTTAGAGTGGAGTCTCCTCTGCTTATGATCAAAAATTCCTTATCTAGTCTTGTTGCGACTGCTAGGATATTTTCAGCAATTTCACGATGAACAGCCTCTGTTTCTTTTTCTGTCAGCCCTCTTGAGTTCGTCAAAATGAAGAACATGGAAGCAGCTTCTTGGAAACCAGCCTCTATTGCTTCTTCTGACCAATCCGTGAAGACAGAAATATTATTCACCGTCTGCACACCTGTCGGATCATCATCAAGCACGATGATTTTTTTGTTTAATTCCTTGAGTGCCTCTGCTGCTACCTTATCTGCTTCCTTCTTATCTACCGCTGGCAGCTGCTTAAGGTATTCTGCATTTAAACGCATGCTTTCCATTATTTTTCCGCCTTCTTTACTTCAGTATTAGCAAGCTTCTCGTAATATCGAACAATACTTGAATGGTCATCATTCACTTTTCCGTCTGTTTTTAATGCATGGAATATTTCCAACAGGTGACTAGATAAAGGCAATGGCACGCCAATTTCATGTGCTGTGTCCATCACATTTGTAATGTCCTTCATATTAATAGCGATACTGCCGCCAGGAGTGAAGTTTCTTTCCAGAATCATTGGTACCTTAGCATCTAATACTGTACTGCCTGCAAGTCCGCCACGAATTGCTTCATACATCTTCTCAACATCAATACCTGCTTTTGCTGCAAGAACTAACGCCTCTGACATTGCTGCAATGTTAAGGTTTACAATTATTTGATTAGCAAGCTTTGCTGTTACGCCACAGCCATTGTCTCCAACTAAAACGATGTCCTTGCCCATTCCACTTAAAACTTTTTTAGCGCTTTCAAAAACCTCTGGCTTTCCTCCAACCATAATCGATAATGTTCCATCTATTGCTTTCGGCTCTCCACCACTTACAGGCGCATCAAGCATGTCTACGCCCTGTTTTGCGGCAGTTGCAGCAAGCTCACGCGACACATTTGGTGTGATTGAGCTCATATCTATTATTACAGTACCTGGCTTAGCACCTTTCAAAATTCCATTTTCGCCAACAATAACGTCCTTTACATGCTTTGACGCCGGTAGCATGGTGATAATAATATCTGCTTTCTCTGCAAGCTCCTTTGGAGTAGAAGCAGCTTCCGCTCCAGCAGCTGTTAGCTGTGCAACTGCCTCTTTATTAAGATCTAATACAGTCAGAGAGTGTCCTGATTTTATAAGGTTCAGCGACATTGGCTTCCCCATAATTCCTAATCCAATAAAACCAACTTTTTGTTCCATCTATATTCCTCCTCAGGCTTGTAAGCATTTGCAAATTTGTATACATATGTTTTTTTAAAATATTGAAACTAATGCAATCGTTTTCAACTTTCCACAAACTCATTGTACACGATTACATAAAAAATGTATACATTTTTTTATTTTTTGTATACAAAATTTCTTGTCAGGTATTTTTCTATATATTATTTTTAGCTTTTCTTTGGTAAGATACAGATAAATAGCTAATGTACTGGAGGTGAAACTATGTATGGAAGTGAACGTTCACGTTCTGCTTCGCATCAGTCCTATGAAATCTTACGGGACAAGATACTAAATGGTGAGCTGCAAGGTGGTACTAAGATTGTCGAAGAAAAAATTGCAGCAGAGCTGGGTGTGAGCAGAACACCAATCAGGGAGTCTATTCGGAAGTTGGAGTACGAGGGACTAATCGTCAACAAACGAGTTGTGAAACCGACAGAGAAAGACTTACGAAATATGTTCCAAGTCCGCATTCTTTTGGAAGGATATTCCGCTCAATGTGCAGCCTCATACATAAAAGAAAAAGAACTCGAGGAATTATTGACATGTGTTGAAATCGGTAAGAATGGGGAGGTAGAAGAAATCATGAAGGCGAACGAGCGCTTTCATGAAATTATTGTGCAATCAAGCAATAACCCTGTCATGATTGACATTATTGACCGCATGCAATCCACTATTTATCTTTTCAGAAAAACAGTTGTTTTCTATAACCGCCCACATCTTATTGATGAACATGAGCAAATATATGAAGCAATTAAAGGAAGAGATGGCCAGAAAGCAGAACAGCTGATGAAGAGCCATTTACAAGCAGACCTCGAGTTTTGCCTTCACTTAATCGGATAATAGAAAAAGGGTGCACTCTCTTTTAGAGTACACCCTTTTTACATTAGCCAATTAGTCAGCGTCAACTTCTAGAGTACCAGCATAGTTCATTGCCAGCTGATCAGCAACAGTCATTTCTGAACCGCCGTAATAAGGATAATATGGCAATTCAATTATTGCATTAATTTCACAAAGGGAAACAGTGATAGGATAATACCATGGTGCAGGTCCTATTGCTACTGTGTCACAATCAACCTTACCTACCACACCAATAAAATATCCGCCATTTGTAACAATCTTTACAAGACGACCATGAAGTCTTTTAAGTTCGTCTTTAATGCCATCTACACATTTGCCGTCACATTTGTGACCATGTTTGTGTTTATCCTTGCATTTGCAGTCCTTTTTCTTATTATGCTTATGAAATAACATGAAATCTAAATGAAGCTTCATAAATATTTCCCCTTCCATCTGTTAATTATTTCTTCTTTAACAATATATTGCAGCTCGTCCTTTTCTGTTATAATACAGATACCGATTTATGAGACAGTGATGAAAAATGATGAATTGGCTTAAATATATCAGTCTATGATGTGAATAGAGAAAGGTGCACTCTTTTCATGAGTACACCTTTCAAGTAAGTGAGAAGGAGGTTTTAATGGTATTATAGGGGATTGTATTAAGAGGTGCTTTTGGTAATGAGCCCAGTCACTTTATCGAAGAATACATAAATTAAGAAGATACCTGCGTTAACCTGTGAAGACAAGCCATTGGTATGCACAATAAGATTCCTTAAACTAATAATAGAATGTTAATTACTTCGTATATTGTTTCAACATGCAATGGTTTTTTTTCTTTCATTGCCCTGCTTGTTGGCATTTAGATACATCATCATATTTTTATTTCTATCTGTAATTATCTTCCTATCACAGGCTTGTACACCATTATTTTTTTTCCGTTATCATGGTAATTACAGCTTGTCCTTCTCCATTACGATTGACTCCAACTGAACCGCCGCCTCCCTTACCAAACTTGATTTCTTAATACCTTATAATATATTAGCGAAAGTGCTTAACAGAAACCGCTTCTCCCCATGGACACACCTATTTTTTTAAAAATAAGAAAAGAGCGTAAAAGGCAGAAATTATCTACCCTTATGATAGACTTGGCATTAATTTCCTATCTAAGCAAAAATCTCGTAAAGACAATGATTATTGTTAAGTTTATCTGAAACACTTACCTTCATGCACAAAAGCAATATTCAAACCTGTGCACTCTCATGCCCGACAAAGCCTGCCGCCATTATGTGTCCTTGTCTTATTCCGTTGTTCTGTTAAAGAACCGTTCTGCGGATTTCCGTCTGTTTATTAAGCACTTTCTCTCTTCATCGCAAAAAAGAAAAAGCACCAAACCAGGTGCTTTCCCCTAAATTATATAGCCTCTTTTTCACCCTTAAGCTTATTCAGCTCAGCAGCTATTGCCTCTTCACTAACAGTGTTGTCAACACCGTTCAATGGAGTCGTTGTATATCCTCCAGCTTGGACCTCTGCTTCCAAAAAGAGGATTTTCTCCTCCATTCTAGTAACACCTCGCAAAATATTATCTGCACCGAAGGATACAGTAATGTTTTGGATTTGCTTAGCGTTTTTCGCAACATTTGCACGAGATGCAAGCACCGTTTTCTTTTGCTTCAGTTCATTAAGTGTGTTCTGCAGCTCTCTAAACTTGTCCTCCAGTATAATCGTCTGCTCCTTGATTGCATCAAGCTGTTGATTATACAGGCTAAGCTGTTGTTCAAGATTGATTTTTTCCTGGAGCGCCAATTTAGCAGCGGCCTCATCTCCTTTCTGGAGAGCCGATGCTGCTTGTCGTGTTCTTTGCCCAATATATTCCTTCGTTTGTGCTATTAATGCAGCTTGTTTGTTTTCAGCAAATAGCTGTTTGGAAATGGCAGATTGTGCTTTATTTAGCTCTTGCTCCATTTCTCGTAAATATTCATTCAGCATCGCAATTGGATCTTCGGCTTTATCCAATATTCCATTTATACTTGAAGTTGTAATTGTTTTAATTCGCTTGAAAATACCCATTTTATTCGCTCCTTGTTGTTAGTATTATTTTTTCATTTTATAAGTAAGCGTGGATTTCATTAATTTATAGATGGTTTAGTTGGAAAGGATAAACAAATTTGTGTTCTTCCTGTCTAACTTCCTTATTCCTAATAAAACTGTGAAAGATGATAACCGGTTGCTATAAAAGAAAACCCAGAACATTTCCTAAACCTAATGTTGACTGTTTTTTTCCTCCTTTCGATATTTGCAGTTTAATAATGTTTAGTGAAAACATGGTGAAATATCTTTAATAAATAAAAGAACTATAAAAACAATAAATTAAGTTTTTGTAAAAGAAGTATGTACTTTAGCAAACGAACATTTAAAGGTTTAAAGAAAATTAAAAGTGTTGAACTTTCAGAATTTAACAACTTTAAAATTTTGCTAAAAAAATAGGAAATTCGACCGATAATTTTGACATAGGTTAGTAGGATAAATTCTTTATATATCTCTGGCAAACTCACTGAAAAGTGAAGACGCAAAGCTTCGGGTCTAAGGCATTTTTATAGCTATGATGGCTGAGCTGCAACATACATATTATTAATGTATTTTTGTTTGCAGCCCTTATTTACATAGGGCCTTTTTTTTTGAACCTCTTTTTTAGATTCTAAAGTATTTATCTTATTAGCAAAAAATAATTTGGAGGAAATTATGGATTTTAAAAAAGTACAGCAGTTATTTCCTAGTGAAGATGGAAATAAACAGCAGCAATTAGAATTATTAGGTTATATCGAGCAATTATTAAGTGGAATTGATAGCAAGAAGGATCCTAACAAATCTACATTAGGTCCTATTCAAGAGAAAAGTGACAATTTGTACAAAGAAATAGTTGAAAATGCCGCTACTCCAAACTCCGGAATTAATATGGAGGAAATAGTAAATAAACTGATCGCTCTTTCTGATGGACATCCTTACCATACTAGAAATTTCGTTACTAATGTTTTACCAATGGCAAGTATTCCTGGAATTATTGGACTACTAACGACTTCGATTTTAAATGGAAACAACCTATGGGATGTATATGGCCCTGCAGCAGCAGAAGCAGAGGTTAAAGTAATTTCAATGATGTCTAAGCTTGTTGGGTATGATTACACAAAAAGCTGGGGATACACTACTTGGGGTGGACAGGGTGCCGTTTTCAGCGGTCTGCGTCTAGCAATTGCTAAGCAATTCCCAAATGCTAAAGAGGAAGGCGTACCAAATAATCTTTACTGCTTCGCTTCAGAAAATGCCCATTATAGTCTATTAAAATCTGTTGAAGCAACTGGAATAGGCAGCAACCATTTAATTCGCGTTAAAGCTGGAAGCGACTTTGCAATGGACATAACAGATCTTCAAGAGAAAATGGAAGCTGTTATTCAAAAAGGCGGTATTCCAATCTATGTTGTAGCTACAACTGGAACTACTGATAGCTTCGGTATTGACGATGTGAAAAGTATTAAAGAAATTACGACTGAATTAGAGAAAAAACATCAGTTAAAACCAATACATATTCATGCAGATTCTGCATTAGGCGGATTCTATTCATTATTTGCCAATTACGATTTCACTAACAATCCTCTTAACTTTGAAAAGGATGTATTGGAAGGTTTAATGCAAATTAATGAAAGAATGCAGTATATCTCAATCGCGGATAGCCTATGCTTTGACTTCCAAAAGCTTGGTCAAACACCATATTTAACAAGTCTTTTCCTAGTGAAAAATGGTGAGAGCCTTGGTCTTCTTGACCTTGAAGAGTTTGAAACTCCTTATGTTGGTAATCGTGGTTATGGAAGCTACCATACAGGTTATACATTAGAATGCTCAAGAATGGGAAGCTCAATTGCTATTTATGCAGCATTATTAGCGTTCGGTGTTGAAGGCTACCAACAGATTCTGGCAAATTATGTTCGCGTTAATATCGCCTTCAGAAAAATGTTAAAAGAAAGAATCCCTAATATGGGAATTACTAACGAAAAAAATATCGGTCCTATTACTACATTCCGTATTTACCAAGACACTGTACAATGGGATCTTGAACAAAGCGGTCAAGCAACTGCTGAACAAATAAATCTTACAAACGAATTAAACTATGAATTATTTGAAATTCTTGGTCAACAACGTGAAGATGTATTTTTCGGTGATACTAAAAAGCAATGCTTAGTAGATGTAAGTGATTCAATTGAGCGTCTTCCTATTTATGTTTCTAAATTATTCTCGATTTCACCATATACAGAAGTGGAACATTTAGACCATATGATAACAGCTATTGAGAAATCCATAATGAAAATGGAGGGTATGAAAGTTGAAGTTACCCTCTAGAAAAAAGTCGATACTATTTAAAAACATTTTAGATTTTGTTATACCTATTGCTATTTTTTCCGTTATATTTAGTGCAACTCTTTATACTTTTTCAATGAATATTATTAACAATTATGTTATTGACCAGTTTGAGAATCGTTTAGAAACAGTTCTTAATGACATGGTTGAAAACATTGATCCTACTCTTGTAGAAAGTGCTGATAGTGGCAATGCAGATACATATAAAGAACTACTAGACAAAGTGAATTATTACCAGCAAAAACATAAGGTTGAAAACACTTATGTTCTTGCAAAAAAAGGGAATAACGAATACATTGTTGCATTAAGTAACTCTGACGAGCAAGGGTCGGATTACACTTTTTCTGATGCTATGAAACAAACACTATCAGAAGGAAAAATTCAATATAGTGATATTTATAAGGATGAATTCGGGGTTCATAAATCTATCTTTGCTCCTATAAAGGGAACAGATATGATTGCTGGTATTGATATGGATGCATCATTTATCAATGCTCTGAAATCACAGGCACTTTATACGTCATTAGCTTTAACTGTCATCTTTATTATTTTAGGAATAATAATTGCCTACTTTATTAGCAAACGAATTACAAATCCTATCATTGCTATAAAGAACTACGTAAACCAAGTTGCTGATGGTAACTTAGAAGTAAAAGACCTGAATATTAATAGAGAAGATGAAATTGGTCAGCTAGCAGCTGGAACACAGCAAATGGTATTGGATCTTAACACTTTAATTAATAAAATCGCTCATAATGCCCAAGAGGTTTCAACAACTGCTGAAGAACTTAGCTCAAGTGCTGAGCAAACAAATATTTCCGTTGTTCAAGTAACTGAATCTATTCAGGAAGTATCAAGTGGTGTGGAAAATCAGACTCAAAATATCGATAAAATGAACAAAGGGATATTTGATGTTTCTAATGGTATGCAGCTCATTGCTGCAAATGTTAAGGACGTGTCTACAAATTCTAATGAAACTTCTAAGGTTGCAACAAATGGTTCCATGGTTATAGATTCCGCGCTTGAGCAAATGGATGAAATTCACCAATCTATGAAACATACTTCTGAGGTTGTTAATAGATTAAGCAAGCAAACGAATGAAATCGGCGAAATTATTTCATTGATTACTGCCATTTCAGATCAAACTAACCTGTTGGCGCTTAATGCTTCAATTGAGGCAGCAAGAGCCGGGGATCATGGTAAAGGATTTGCAGTAGTAGCTGAAGAGGTGCGTAAATTAGCGGAGGAATCTAGAACTGCTGCAAACAATATTACAAATAAAATCGAAACTATTAAAGTAGAATCTTCAAATGCTGTTGAGGCAATGAACTCTGGATACAGTAAATTAGAAGATGGTGTTGCAACGTTTGAGCATGCAAGAGGTGCTTTTGCTGATATCAAGAAATCAGTTGAAGGTGTTAATACGCAAATCACAGAGGTTAATACTGCGATTGAAGACATGAATAATGGTGTTCAACAAGTATCTAAATCAATGGAAGAGCTAAGTGCAATATCTGTTGAAACAACAAGCAATGTTCAACAAATTGCCGCTACCTCTGAAGAGCAAACTGCAATATTTGAAGAAATCGCAAATTCTGCTTCGACTATGTCTACAATGGCGGAAAGTCTGCGTGATAGTGTTAAGAAATTTAAATTGTAATAATTAAATATCGTTAACACTTATTAAAACAGTCCCATTTCCTTTTAGGAAATGGGACTGTTTTGTTATCATTTATGAGCAGGAATACCTAAATATCCGACTAATCTGCTTCTTATTTAAAGCTAACTCTATTCAATATTTTTGCTTTCTGAAAATGAAAGATCGATTTCGACAGTTCAAATATGATGCCATTTGTAAGTGATACGGTGTTTTCGATTATCAATCCAGGATCGCCGCTTTTTAATTGCAGCAAATTGGCTGTGTCTTCCTCCATCAACGCACAATTTATCACCTTGTCTGCAAACCCGATGCTTAGCTTTAAGTCTTCAATTAAATAGGTATAAATTGATTGTACAGCTATTTCCTCATTTAAATATGGAACAATATCCTTTTTAAAATAGCTGATTTCAATGGAAAAAGGCTCTTCATTGACAATGCGCAAACGCTTTGTATAGTACAATTTGGCTCCTGTTTCACATTGAAGTCTACTTGCCAGCTCGTCATCTGCCTCCATGACATGCAGTTCTAAAACCTTCGTTTCAATTATTTTAGCTGGCAAATCCTTTGTTAAACCACGCAAGCTCCCTAAGTTGATATAATCTGTTTCCGATTTTTTTCTCAGGAACATCCCGCTCCCTTGAACCTGGTAAATATAGCCCCGATTAACAAGCTGTGTGACTGCTTTTCTGACAGTGCTCCTGCTTACCTCAAATTGTTTGGCAAGCTCCTCCTCTGTTGGAAGTTTATTCGTCTCGTCAAATTTCCCTTCTGTAATTTCCTTCTCCAAGAACTCCGCTATCTCTCTATATTTTACTGCCATAAAAGTCTCCTTCATAAAAAAACAGTTAGTGTATTGACTCTATTGTAAACAATAAATGACTTGATTAAAATGATTCACCAGCAAAAAAACCTCCTATTTACAATAGGAGGTTTCGTTTTATATTAAAGCTCTTCCCCTCTCGTTTCAATGATATGCTTGTACCAATGAAACGAAAGCTTTTTCTTTCTGTTCAGATTATCAGCGTGGTCGACATAAATAAATCCGTACTGCTTCTTATAACCGTTAAGCCAGCTTAACAAATCAATAACAGACCATGCATAATAGCCTTTTAAGTTAATTCCTTCTTCTATTGCACGCTTCACAACCTTTAAATGCTCTTCAATATATTTAATTCGAGGAACATCGACTATTTCGTTATCAATGATTGGATCCTCGTCGCCAAGGCCATTTTCAGTTACGTACATTTTAATATCTCCATAGCGGTCTTTTAACATATGCAAGCCGTCAAGGAAGCCTTGTGGAGAGATTTCCCAGCCCCATTTTGTATATGTTTTGTCATCCATTTTGACTGTTCGATAGTATCCGTCAAAGGATGGGTTACCAGGAGCAAGTGTGGAGGATTCTCTTGAATGCTCCATTGCAAGCGAACCTTCTGCAATTCTTTCAACACGGATTGGCTGGTAATAATTCAAGCCGATAAAATCATTACTTTCTGCATTTCTTTTCAATGTATCTAGTTCTTCCTCTGTCCAGCTAGGAGTCCAACCCTTTTCTTCTAGCTGCTTCACAACATAAGATGGATATTCTCCTTTTAAAATCGGATCATAATACCAAAAAGTCTCATATTCATTCGCATGCTGTGCAGCATTGATATTTGCTTGCTTGCCGTCCACACTGTAGGCAGGCAAAAACACATGTGTAATTCCGATTTCACCGTATTGCTTTAAGCTCTTATACACTTCTACTGCTTTAGCATGAGCATAAAACACATAATGTGTTGCTTGGAAATATTTCTTCTCATCATTCGTAATGCCTGGTGGATGTGCACCTTTTAAATAGCCTAACCCTGTAAACATGACCGTTTCATTGAAAGTGATCCAATGTTTAACACGGTCCCCAAATTCACGGAAGCAAACTTCTGCATATTTAACGAATGCATCTGCTGTACGTCTATTTGTCCAACCGCCATCCTCTTCTAAAGTTAGTGGCAAATCCCAATGATACAATGTCACAAATGGCACGATGCCGAATTTCAAGCACTCATTGATAAGATTATTATAAAACTCCAAGCCTTTAGCATTAACTTCTCCATCACCTGTAGGCAGAATGCGTGCCCATGACACAGAGAAACGATAGGATTCAAGACCCATCTCAGCCATTAATTTAATATCCTCTTTATAGCGATGATAATGGTCAATTGCGACATCACCATTCGTCCCTTCGAAAGTCTTTCCTGGTAATTTCGAAAATACGTCCCAGTTTGTTACCCCCTTACCATCCTCATTCCATGCTCCTTCCACTTGGTAAGAAGCAGATGCTGCACCAAATAAAAAATCATGTGGAAATTTCATTATTGCCCTCCTCATTCATACTTATCTATCTAATTGTTGTATATTTATTAAATTTGTACATACAAATTATAAAACTATTATATCTAGTCTCTTCATATCTGGCAATAAGAAATCAGTTAACACCATTTGAAGTATGTTCAAAGAAATTAATCGGATAATGCGGTTATGAAAATCTATTCTTTATGAATGAAAAAGTCTTGATGACAAAAAAGGAAGATTCACTAGGTGATCCCTCCTCTTTGTCATAAAGACTTATAAGTATTAATAGCACCAGTTTTATACGATTTCTTAATAAACTACATAGAGAAGTCACAACAAGCAATAAACCAAGAAAATATACCGCTTGTCTCCAGTTTTATGGTTTATTCCACAGCAAGGTCATCACAACATAAAATAGTACAAGGACTAGAAATACTATGCATAAAAACCAAAGAGCAAGCTTTCTCCAAATACTTTTCTTTGCATACAATCCTAATATTAATGATGCTAGGAAAGAAACAATAAATATTTCCACTAGCCATTCATCAATAGCATTTAAAAAAAAGGGACTGATACTTATTAATGTTAAAACAATGGAAAGTCCAGCAGCATATTTTCTCATAGAAAACCTCCACTTTTTTTAATTACCTTAACACATCTAGGATAAAATTACACAAAAGGAAACAAAAAAACCTTTTGTGTTTATTTTGTAAAGCTAAGTTCTAAAGTTTAGGAGGATTTGACCCCATTCTTAATAAAGCAGCTTAAGTCTGTCATATATTAGCAAACTGCGGAATAACTTGTATCGTTATTAAGATTAAGCATTCCTTTTTATAAAGGATTATTTCCAATAAATAATCAGGGGTTGGTTTATATTGAAAGAAAAGGAACGACATTTTTACAGTAAAAAAGCGAATCACACAGACCTCTCGAACTGGCAGGATGATTTACCTGGGGCGTTGCATTCAGAGACGGTTGGAGAAAGAGGTCCTGTTTTGGAACAGGATAATATTCTTCATGAAACATTAGAAAATTTTATCCATGAAAAAATTCCAGAAAGACCCGTACATGTAAAAGGCTATGGTGCTTTTGGCTACTTTCAAACGATTCATTCTATGAGCGAATATACGAAGCTATGTTTTTTACAGGAGCCAGGACAGCAGGTGCCAGTTACAGTAAGGTTTTCGCTTGCTGTCAGTACGAAAGGCACTCCGGATACGTCGCGGAATGTGAGAGGGTTTTCTACAAAGTTTTATTCAGAAAAAGGTATTTTCGATTTGATTTGCAATCATATTCCCGTTTTTTCTGTCCGTGATGCGATTCGCTTTCCTGAGTCGATTAAAGCCTTTCTTCCTTCACCAGTGAACAATCTGCTTGATCCAAATCGCTTCTGGAGCTTTGTTGCCCGTGCCCCTGAGTCCATACATTTCGTTGTCCGCTTATATTCTGATGCAGGTACAGTTAAGAGTCTCCGGCATATCCCTGGCCACAGTGTGAGTACATATGTATGGAGAAATGCCCAAGGTGTAAGACGTTATGTAAAATATCATTGGCTTCCGTCCTCTGGCATCAAATTTATTGACAGTAAAGAGTCTGCTTATTGGAATGGTTCGGATCCTGATATTGCTGGGAAGGATTTGTTTGAGGCAATTGAAAAAGGCAAAAAGGTCGAATATATTCTCTATGTTCAGTTAATGGAAACAGCTGATGAGGCTCGCTTGCCATATGACCCACTTGATGACACGAAGGTATGGGATGAACAGCAGTACCCCCTTCTTCCTGTTGGTCGGATGATTTTAAATCGCAACCCAGACAATTATATGGAACAGGTCGAAAAAGTGGCCTTTTCCCCTTCCAATCTGTTAGAAGGGGCAGAGCTCTCTGATGATAAGATGCTGCAGGGGCGCTCCAATATATACTGGGATTCTCAGCGGCACCGTCTAGGCTCTGGTTTTCGATCAATACCCATTAACAACCAGCAGGACTGGGAGCCATCAGCGCTCGTGACAAGCGGTAAAGGAAGGCATGTAGAAGGTCGCCTCCAACGCTCCAGTATTCCAAAACAAGACGACTTTACACAGGCCGGCCAGTACTTTCATACACTTCCTTCCATACAGCAGGACCATTTAGTTGAGAATCTGGCCAATGACCTTGCAAAGGTTGCTGATGAAACGAGAAGTGTTGTTCTCCAATATTTATATAATGCCTCCTCTACTTTAGGTGGAAGAGTATTACGTCAAATTGAAATGAAATCAAATGACTGATAAGTAAAATGTACAAAAAATAGTGGGTAAAGTCATCGACGGATGACTACCCACTATTTTTTTCTTTATTTAAATCTAGCAATTCTAAGCTATCATTCTATTATCCTAATCTACCATGTCATTTTCTCTTTTTTTTATTATAATAAGTCTAATAACATACACAGCAGGAATTAATAAAAATGCAATATTTATCCAGTCTTTATTCTCTATATACCCATAAATAAAAATTAAAGTACAAATACCTAAGATAATAAGAGTGAGTTTTTCCATTAAAGATAATTTCATTTAAACACGTCCTTATCTATTTTTGTAAAACTTATCCTTATTTTACATGATTTAGAGAATCTAGACTAACTAAATTTTAAAGAAGAGAGGATTAAGTGAAAGAGTCTTTAATTATTTTATTATCGGTTTCTTTAAGATAATTTGATCGCTTCTTATAAGGAAGCTGTGGCAAATATATTTCTGTTTATGGCAGAAGGTATCCCTTTTTTGTGTTAAGTTAGGATTTTGTCTCAGCCTCAGCCTCCTTACTTATCTATTTGCAGATGTTTTGTTTTCTTAATTGGCTGCTGTCTGATTCCTGTAATCTTAAGAAGCACTGCAGCAAGAATAATACCTAGAATGGAAAAGGCAATAACCATTGAGACTACTCCACTCCAGCCAATAGATGTCCAAAACACTCCACCAAGTGTTCCGCCGACACTTGAGCCAGCATAATACAGGAATAAGTACAGCGAAGATGCTTGGGCTTTATTATTTACTGCTCTTTGACTGACCCAGCCACTTGCAATCGAATGGCCTCCGAAGAAACCGAATGTTGTCATGCCTAAGCCGATAATTTTACCTAGTAAACTTTCATTAATCGTAAGTAAGGCTCCTGCTATAATAAGCACAAGATTCATTAGCAGAATATATTGACGTCCATAGCGGTCTACTAGTCTGCCAATCCAAATCGAACTGAACATCCCGATAACAAATAATAGGAAAATCCAGCTCACCACGCCTTGCTGCAGCGAATAAGGTTCACTTGTCAGCACATAGCCAATATAATTGAACAGTGCTACGTTACCTCCAAGCAGCAAAAACCCTAATCCAAACAAACATAACAGGCCTGGGTCCTTTAAATGAGCAGTTAATGACTTGCCGAGATTATATATTCCGAAGCTTTTTGCATTAAAATTGTGCGAGGGTCTTAGCGTTAAAGCAAAAATAACGGTAGCTGCAATACTAATAATCCCAACAGCACCTATCGCAATATGCCAGCCAAAATAATGACTCAGGATTCCTGAAATAATTCTCCCACCCATTGCTCCTATAGCATTGCCGCTAATATAAAGTCCCATCGCTTTTCCTAAGCTAACAGATTCCACTTCTTCTCCCAGATATGCCATTGCAACAGACGGCACTCCTGCCAAAACAATTCCTGTTAAAATCCTCAAAAAAAGCAAAACATGAAAATTATCAGTGATGGCAGTCAATAAGCATAGAATGGAAGCTATAAGCATCGAATAAACCATAGTAGGCTTTCGTCCCCATACTTCAGACAATGACCCAAAAAGCAGCATACTAACCGCTAAGCAAATCGTCGAAAGTGATAAAGCTAAGCTAGCCATTGTTGCAGAAAGCTGAAATTCTGAAGCAAGGTCCTGCATCAATGGTTGAACACAATACAGAATGGCAAAAGTGTTGAAGCCTGCCGCAAAAAAAGCAAAGCTTGTTTTACGAAATATCGGTGTACCGTATTTTATGGCCATTACAAAAGTACATCTCCTTCTAATGTTTTCGACTTAATGTTATCATCTGTCAATTATGATGTATAATTCATAATAATAATAATATTAATGCATTAATGTAATAAGGAGAGAAGCCGAAATGGAATGGCAACAATTTGAATACTTCCGAACGCTTGCCCAAATGGAGCATGTGACAAAAGCAGCCGAAGCACTTTGCATTACACAGCCTGCCTTAAGTCGGTCGATTGCCCGCTTTGAAGAAGAGATAGGTGCTCCATTATTTGAACGACAAGGACGTTCAATCAGACTTAATAAGTATGGAAAGCTGTTTTTACAGCGTGTTGACATTATGATGAAGGAATTTGAACTTGGTAAAAAGGAAATACAGGAATTTCTAGAGCCTGGACGAGGGGCCGTTTCCTTTGGTTTTTTGCATACATTAAGTACGAATTTAATCCCAGATGTAATTGCAGCTTTCCGCTGCAAATTTCCCAATATTAATATCACCTTAAAGCAAAGCCCCTCACACTCCCTACTGGATGATATGCAAAAAGGAGAATTAGATTTTTGTCTAGTAAGTCCGATTGAATTACATACACCAATCGAATGGACGAAGCTTTTTAGTGAACAGCTATTTGTTTATGTACCTAAAACACATATGCTTGCTGAGCATGCTAGCATCGATTTGCACCTGTTAGCAGAAGAACCGTTCATTCTGTTAAAGCAGGGCTATGCACTGCGGATATTAACAGAGGAAATGTTACAGGAAAAAGGAATACAGCCTAAGATAGCTTTTGAAGGGGATGAAGCAGACACTATTGCAGGTTTAGTCGCAGCAGGATTAGGCATTTCCATCCTGCCAGATATGAAAGGAACCGACATGAATAACATTGTCAAGATACCCATTAATCCTCCTGAATATGAAAGAATTATTGCTTTAGCTTGGGTTGATGGACGTTATCTTTCCCCTGCTGCCTTACAGTTTAAAGGCTTTATTTTCGATTATTTTGCAGAGGGTAACTAATACTAGAATCAAAAAAAAGCGCACCTTCTATAACGGTGCGCTTAAAAGAAATAATAATATGATGATGGATCCAATTGAAATGAGAATGGACGATATCCTCACTATGAGTATATGATTCATCGTATTTTAAGAAACGGCATTTACCTAAGCTCTATGTCTTTTCTTAAAGCTATTAGCTGTTAGTTGTTTTTTGCCGCTTTAGCTGTATCAAATGCCTTATTAACTTGACGAAGCAGCACAGAATCCTTCAGCAGACGGTAGCCTGTTGCCGCCAATGCCTTTGCTCCGCTAATAATTGCCTTATCGCCAACTTCTGAACGTGCAGACTCTCTGAATTCATTTGTGTGTGCAATTAAATCATCTGGCCCAATTTTAATATGGCCGTGAGCTGTCGGAACTTCATAGCTAATATTACCAGCATCTGTTGACCCTTTTCCAGTCGCTTTTTCTAACGAAACTTTTTCGCCAACTGCTTCTAGCTCCCCTTTTAAAATATCATCCAATACGTCATTTAGCACAAAATCCTTCACTTCATTTTGGAATCTTTCTACTTTAACAGTCGCTCCAGTTGCGAGTGCAGCACCATCAGCAATAGCACGGACCTTTAATGACACTTCTTCTGCTTTTTTCCATGCTTCAGCCCTAATAAAGAAGCGTGCTGAAGCATATTCAGGAACAATATTAGGAGCATCTCCGCCATGTGTAATAATTCCATGTATTCTTACATCATCTGTGAGGTGCTGTCGTAGTGCGTTAATACCATTGAAAAGCTGGATGACCGCATCTAATGCATTAATACCTTTTTCAGGTGAGCCTGCAGCATGTGCTGCTTTTCCGTAGAAATGAAAATCTAAAGGATCAACAGCAAGTGTTTCACTCGTCAAGGATGTTTTTCCAGCAGGATGCAGCATTAATGCAACGTCAACATCCTTTAAATAGCCATGCTTTACAAAGCTGCCCTTTGCACTGCCATTTGGTCCGCCTTCTTCTGCAGGAGTTCCTAATACAAGAACACGCCCCCCTGTTTCTGCAAGTGTTTCTGCAAGTGCGATTCCTGCAGCTGTGCTTGTTGTACCAATGATATTATGACCGCACGCATGCCCAAGACCTGGAAGAGCATCATATTCTGCAAGGAAAGCGATAGTTGGTCCAGATACTCCGCTGTCCTTCACTGCATAAAAGGAAGTTTCATGCCCAGCTACTGCCTTTTCTACCGTAAATCCTGCGCTCTCCAATAAATTTCCTAAGGATTCACTTGCAAAAAACTCTTGATTGCCGATTTCAGGTCTGGCATGTATTGCTTGACTTGTTTGTACATAAAGATCCTTTTTGCTCTCAACGGAATTATTAATTACATCTAAACCTGTATCCACTTTGCTCATGCTAATACCCTCCTATAGTCCTTTAAATTGTTTTACTAGCTCTTCCTTCGGTGTATCAACTACGATGGAGCCACCGTTTGTATCTGCTTCTACTGCTTTTATCATGTCTGCCTCATGGTATAGCTCCACAATGCGCTTATATGTTTCATTGTCTGCATCCTCTGATCGTGCCGCAAAAACATTTACATATGGTAGAACACTTTCATCATCTGCATCTTCTAAGTAAATTGGATCCTTAACTGGGTCAAACCCTGCCTGGCCTGCAACACCGTTGTTAATGACAGATGCTGCTACATCTGGAAGAACGCGTGGAGTCTGCTGTGCAACAACTGGATAAATATCTAGGTCTTTTGGATTTTCAACAATTTTAGTAGGATCACCGAAAAGTCCAAAGTCATCTGAAAGTTTGATTAAGCCTGCTGATTCAAGAAGCTTTAATGCACGCGCCTGATTTGATGGGTCATCAGGAATAGCAATTTTATCGCCTTTTTTCAATTCTTTAATATCCTTGATTTTTTCCGAGTAAATCCCCATAGGAGCAATAACTGTAGCACCAATTGGTTCTAAATCTGCATTATTTTCTTTGGCAAACTGACTAAGGAAGGCAATATGCTGGAATGAGTTAATATCAATCTCCTTGTTCGCTAGTGCTTGGTTTGGAAGTGTATAATCAGAGAACTCCACTAGTTCAATATCAATTCCCTCTTTTTTCGCTTTTTCTTTTAAAAGTGGCCATACTTCACCATCTGTGCCGGTTACACCAATTTTTACTTTCACTGTTTTTGAATCGCCTGAAGCTGATTCATTTCCGCATGCTGCAAGAGCCCAAACTGCAAGTAATACAATAAATAATTTCGCTAATTTTTTCATGTTCTTTTCCCCTCTTCATTTTCTGTTTTTTGTTATCTGCGCATTATTTTTCTAGATAATGTATTGCCTATCCATTGCGCTATCTGCACAAGCAATATTAAGATGATGACTGTCACCAGCATGACACTGCCATCAAACCGTTGATAGCCATATGTCATTGCAACATAGCCTAATCCGCCGCCGCCGACAGTTCCTGCCATTGCGGAGAAATCTATTAAGCTAATAGTTACAAAGGTTAATCCGAGAATAAGCGGACCCAGTGCTTCTGGTATTAACACAGTAAAGATGATTTGGAACGGGCTTGCACCCATTGCTTTTGCTGCTTCAATTACACCTGGATCAATGCTAATAAGATTATTTTCAACTACCCTTGCTATACCAAATGATGCAGCTATTGTCATTGGAAAGATCGCTGCCCATGTGCCAATTGTTGTACCAATAACTGACCGAGTAAGAGGACTAATTGCAACAAGGAAAATAATAAATGGAATAGGCCTGATAATATTAATAAGTAAATTCAGCAATCGGAAAACTAGTTTGTTTTCCAAAATATTGCCTTTTCTTGTAACAAATAAAAGTAATCCAATCAAAATACCCAGAATTGAACCAAAAATCAAAGTCATGATGACCATTAAAATGGTTTCGCCTGTCGAATCTACAATTCGCGGCCAAAACGTTGCCCAATCGACCTTCATCCTATAAGCACCTCCTCAATAGAGACTTCCTTTTCTAATTCAGCTATAACTGTATGGATAGCTGATGCTTCTCCTTCAAAAGAGACTAATAAATTTCCAAAAAACTTTTCTTGCAGCTCTTGCACAGAACCATACACTATATTGACATCCACATTATTCTTTCGTGAAATTTGTGATAGTAATGGCCTATTTGCCAGCTCTCCCTTAAAAATGACTCGATACAGATTCTTACCACCACTCTGTTGCCATTGCTGAAGCAAGGATTCTGACGGACGATCCTGTTGTACAGATTGAATGAATCTTTTTGTCGTCGGATGCTGCGGGTCTGTAAAAGTCTCAAATACATTACCTGATTCAATGACTTCCCCATTCTCCATAACAGCAACTCTGTCACAAATCGTTTGAATAACATTCATTTCATGTGTGATCAGCAATATCGTAATTCCTAAATCCTTGTTTACTTTTTTTAGCAGACGCAATATTTCATTTGTCGTATCAGGATCCAAAGCCGAAGTTGCTTCATCACATATCAGTATATCTGGAGAATTCGCAAGTGCCCTTGCGATGCCGACCCTTTGCTTCTGCCCGCCAGACAGCTGTTCAGGATAATCGTTCGCTTTATCTGTCAATCCAACAAATTGTAATAACTCATCGACTCTTGCCTTGATTTCTCCCTTTGGCTTGCCTGCAAGCTTTAAAGGATAGGCGATGTTGCCTGCTACTGTTCTTGAAGTAAATAAGTTAAAGTTCTGAAAAATCATGCCGATCCGTCTTCTTAGCTTACGCACCTCTTTTGCACTAAAGCTTGATAAATCCTCGCCTTGAATACTAATGGAGCCGTTTGACGGACTTTCAAGTAAGTTTACAAGTCTCAGCAATGTGCTTTTACCAGCACCACTAAAGCCGATAATCCCAAATATTTCTCCTTTCTGAATGGTTAAGGAAACGTCTTTAACAGCTTCCACTCTTCTTTTTCCCAATACAAATGTCTTAGCCACTTGGCTGAATTCTATCAAGCTCCTTCACTCTCCTCTTGCTTCATAAACAACAAAAAACCCTCTTTTTTTTCTATATCCAGAAGAAAAAAAAGAGGGTTTTCATATAAAATCCTCAATTCTCATCTTTCAAATGTGTAAAACACATTTGCAGGAATTAGCACGGTGTTAATTAAACCCGTTGCCGAAACGTCATAGGGCCTGTCCCTCGGTTTCTCTGGATAAGAAATGATTTATTCGGTTTTGTTTTGTTAAGATTTGATTATTACTATATTGCTGTTTTTGAAGATTGTCAACAGCACTTTCAAAAAAAGTTTAAGAAATTAGTGAAAACAAAAGTTAAAAATAAGAAAACTAAAAGGAATAGAATTCCCTGTTTACTGCTTATATATCAACGGTTAATTATAGTAAAACGGTTGTCTTCTTTTTCACTTTTACAGCTAGTTAAAAAAGATTATATTTTTTTTATTAGGGTATTTATATAGCAACCTTTCTTAGAGAAGTACCTTCAACTGATTTCTCCTTATCAAAATTTAAGGAGGCATTTGTAGGAGGTGATTTCCCTTGAGAAAGGCAGTTGGAATACAAAGTTTAGTAGCTTACCTTCAATCGGTAAACTATCCCTTATCCGAAGAAACAGTGCAGAAATTGATTGCGGCAAAGCGCATTCCGCATCAGCGTTTACTTGGCAAAACAATTATTTTCAACCTAGACTATATTGATTCTTGGATAAAAACAGCAGAGAACAATCAGAAAGAATAATATTGCATCTGGAAAAAGGGCCCTGTACTGCAGAGCTCTTTTTCCTCTTTACACTCACTATTAACTAGCACTCTTGCTTTTAAAAATCCCTTCAATTTCCTCCAATGATAGTCCCCTTGTCTCTGGCAGCTTTTTGCCTACAAATATCACACCGATAATCGCAAACAAGGCAAATAAGAAAAACGTTGCAGAAAGACCAATACCAGCAAGCAAAATAGGGAAGAACAGCCCGACTAAGAAATTACACAGCCATAAAAACAGTACTGCCATCCCCATACCGACACCGCGCAAGCGCATTGGGAAAATTTCAGCAAGGATTAGCCAAACTAATGGAGCAATAGCTCCTTGGAAAAAGGCTAGGTAAATAACTGTCATTGATAAAACGATGTATGGAAGAATGGGAGAGCCTGCTAGAAAATGTGCGGATGTACCAATTGATATTAGTGCAATTGTTACCCCAACCAAGCCTGTAAGCAGCATCGGTCTTCTATTGACTTTATTTAATAAGGACATGCCAACAATAACAGCTATGACAGCAATCAAGCCATTTGCCACGTTTGCGATTAAAGCTGTTTTTGTGCCAAAACCAGCGTTTTCAAGGATTTGAGTTCCATAGTACATAATAGAGTTAATACCGACTAACTGGGAAATAGAGCCTAGTACAATGCCTAATAACACAATCCTGCGAATCCAAGGTATGCCTAAATCTTTAAAGCTCATTTTTTCTTGCTTCTGTTCTTTTGAGAGGTTTGCTTGAATTTCCTGCAATTCCTGCTGGGCAATTCTTTCTGAGCGGATACGATTAAGGACTTTCAGTGCTTCTCCCATTTTGCCCTTTGATGCAAGCCATCTAGGACTTTCTGGTAAAATAAGGACACCAATCCACAAGGCAATTGCTGGCAATGTAGCAATGACGAGCATATAACGCCATACATGTCCTGTATCTCCAAATATATTGCCGATTAATGCATTAAATATATAGGCGAGAAATTGCCCTGTTACGATCATTAATTCATTTTGAGTAACGAGCCGCCCCCGTTTATCTGAAGGAGCCATTTCAGCCAAGTAGGAGGGAATGACGACAGAAGAACCACCGACAGCAAGACCTAACAAAAAGCGGAAGCCGACCATTACAGATATATTTGGAGCGATAACACAACCGGCTGCTGAAAAGAAAAAAAGTACGGCAAGATATAATATGACCTTCCTGCGTCCTTTTGTATCTGACAATTTTCCGCCAAAAATAGAACCGAAGGCAGCTCCTAACACTAATGAGCTTGCTACAAGCCCTTCTGTGAAAGGTGTAAGATTTAATTGATCTGCTTGAGCCATAAAGGGCAGAGCACCGTTGATTACACCTGTATCATACCCAAATAACAGTCCGCCAAAAGTCGAAACGATTGTTATTAGCTTCAGAAATTTTTTCGGGTCCTTTTGTTCGGGACGATTTGCTTGAACTGGTTGTTCAGAAATATTTGCATTTCCCATACTTGACTACCCCTTTATACAATATTGGATAATGCCATTTGTAAATTTCCTGCTGAGGACCTAACAATTATTAAATGAAGCGCTTTCATTAATAGACTAATGAAATCGATTTCTTCCTCAGGGACCAGTTCTTATGATGACCCTGAGGATAGTCATTATTTTGTGGAGGATAATTCTTTATTTGCCTCAAATTCTACCCAAACTGCACCATTGTCGGCAGATCGGACACAATTTTCAATCCAGCGGATCCCTGCAATTCCAGCATCAATATCTGGGTATACCAAGTTGCTTAATGCTTCTTCATCCTTGCGGTTTTTCGCATCAATAGCAATTGCAAATTTCAGGTAAATATTTGCCCAGGACTCAGAAAGACCTTCCTGATGAAGTGCACCTAATCGCTCATCCGCCATGCAGGCTTCATCCAAGTAAGGCATTGCACGTATAAGGGTTTGAATCGACTCACCTTGAACTTCATACCTTAGCTCATTAGGCTTGCTGTCCCACCATTCTAGGCTTGCTTTCGTTCCAACTATTCTGATTCGGTGGCCATCCATACAGCCTGCATTAATCGAGGATGTCCAAAGCCTGCCTACAGCTCCGTTTTCATACTGCATCATTACAAAAGCATTATCTTCAAGTGGAGCACGACTTTCAATAAAGCTTTGACGATCACATAGCAGCCTTTTAATTTTCATTTCTGGCATGATTAATTGAGACATATAGTAAGTATGTGTAGACAGATCTCCTAAAACAAAGCTTGGTCCTGCAACCTTCGGATCAATGCGCCATTTTTGGGCATCGCTCGTTTTGTCCGACTTGTCATTGGAATTAAAACCATGTGTATATTGCAAGTCAACAACACGAATATCGCCAATTTTTCCTTGTTCAATCATCGCTCTCATTTGCAGAAGCATCTGATTTCCAGAGAATCCATATGTTACCCCGACTATTTTGTCTTTTTTCTTAGCAAGTGCTTTAATTTTTTCTCCTTCCTCAGAAGTGAAAAATAATGGCTTTTCACAAATAACATGTAAGCCTGCTTCTAGTGCTGCCTTGCATATTTCATAATGTGTGCCATTTGGAGTTGCGATGGAAACTACCTCGATCCCATCCTCTCTTAGTGCCTCACTAGCAAACATTGTTTTATAGTCAGGGTAACAGCGACCTTCTGAAACCCCAATATTTACGCCGAAATCCTTGCCTCTCTCCGGCTCAATATCAAATGCCCCTGCAACTAATTGAAAAGCTGTATTATCACGCAATGCTCCAATTCTGTGTTTGTAGCCGACTTGGCCAAGCCGCCCTCCGCCAACCATTGCCCAGCGTAACGGTCTTGCAATTCTTCTCTCTCCATTCAACATGTGGCACACTCCTTTTTATCCGAATTTTCCGATTTTATATTACAAAGACATTGAAAAAGAATTAGAAACTAAGTGTTTGCTTTAATGCATCAATCGAGGTTTTTATACCTGCTTCCACTGACATAGTTAAATCTTCCATCTCTAACGAAACGTCTCCATCATATCCCATCATCTTCACAACAGAGAAAAACTCCTTCCACCATTGCAAGTCTTGCCCACAGCCTACTGCTACATAGTTCCAAGCTCTGTTAGCAACATCCGTGATTTCTTTCGTTTCCAAAATGCCATTAACACCAGATAAATGTCTCTCTATCCTTACATCTTTACCATGAACATGATGGATTGCCTCTTTCAATTCTCTCGCTGCCAAAATTGGATCTGCTCCCATCCATATTAGATGGCTTGGATCAAGATTCAACCCTACCATTGGTCCGACAGCATCCCGCAGTCTGAAGAGTGTTTGCGGGTTATACACTAATTGGGAACTAAAATTTTCTAAAGCAATTTTTTCAATACCACAAGCTTCGGCTTTTTTTACAAGCTCTTTCCAATATGGAATCGCTACTTCGTTCCATTGGTAATCTAAGATTTCCTTTAGCACAGGCGGCCAGCTAACCGTATACGTTATCCAGTTAGGAATTTTATCTTCAGGGCTTCCTGCAGGCAGTCCGCTCATCATAATGACCTTTTTCACTCCTAGCAGTTCTGCAAGCTCCATCGTTTTATCTGTAATTTCTCTGTGCTGTTTCCCTAGTTCTCCTGGATCCAATGGGTTCCCAGAGCAATTTAATGCACATAATCTGATATTGCGCTTTGCTAGACTATTTAAGAAATCCGCTCTTTTTTGCTCACTTTGTAATAGTTCATCTAATCTTAAATGCGGTGCAGGAGACCATCCTCCTGTTGTCATTTCTATTGTATCAATTCCTAGCTCTGACACTTGATCAAGCATTTCCTCAAAAGGCAGATGTGCTAGACTGTCTGTTACATAAGATAATTTCATCGATTTCTCCTCCTCTATTAAATCAACTTCCATGGAATCCGTTTACATTCAGCGGAAAATACCGCCTGCTTTAAAAAGATTATTACGTTGTCTACGTATGTAATTATATTAAAAACGCCTAGATTAGTATTTAAATTTTGGAGACATCTTTTTATACTTTGAAGACATCTTTTATTGATCACAAAAAAACCTCCAGAAGGCTGGAGGTCATTTATCAGAATATGTTGTTGTATGTATATCAATAAACATGGTCCGAAACCGGCCTGGTGAGGTTTGCATCATGGTAGTGAATACTCTGGTGAAATACTGGACATTCATGAAACCAGTTTCTTCCGCAATTTCTTTTAATGATAAGTCACTTCTTTTTAGCAGCATGCTTGCCTTTTTTATTCTCTCATCTTGAACATATTTAGAGTAGCTTACCCCTAATTCTGTCATAAAAATCCTCGATAAGTGCCTGCCTGAGATATGAAGATGGCGCGCTACCTCTGTCAGCTTTAAGCAGTTGGAAAGATTATCGTGAATATATAATCGAGCTTGAGTAAGTAAAAAAGAATGCTGTTCAGGATCATGCTTATGATTATTATTTCTATTTAAGTCAGAAACAAAGTCTTGAAGAATAGAGATAATAAGGGAGCCAGCGATATTAGTTAGCATTTCTTCAAAAAAATGTTGCTTATGCCTTGTCGCCTGTATAAGCAAAGACTTCCATAATAGCTCTGTTTCTGTTTCACTATTATTATATAAAACAACCTTCTCACATTTTTCTGCTGATTCCATAATTTGAACCCAGCTTTCATTTGACTCTGAATCAATCAGTTCAAAGGCAACATAAAGCAGTGACAGGCCATGCTCGCTTTTTATTTGATGTAGTACTCCTGGTCTTGATAAAAAGATTGTGTTTTTTTGAAGAATGTAACTGGATTGTTCATCCATATAAGTGCCTTCTCCGTCGACAACAAAACAAACTTCAAAAAAAGAATGCTTATGCAGTTGATTGTCATAATGCCTCGGCATAACGCCCCAATAGTGAACATGAAAGCTTGCGCCACTTTGGTTTATGCGATGAACAAAATCATTCAGTGAAATTTTTCCGGACAGATATTTCGTCAAATCCACCAAATCACTCCTCTCCATTAACCAAGATGTATAATTAAATCATTTCCAATATCTTCATATTGAATTATAAAAGAATACGCTTACAATAACAAGCTTACTAGTTTGCAACATGACGGGATATATTACCTATTTTTGTAAGCAAATCACTATCTACTACTATGAAAATTCTCTTGGATTAAACCTGTCGAAGGAGTTTAAATTGGTAGTCAACCTGACCCTTTAACAACAATTCAGCGAATGACTAATTTGCCGCTAAAGGTATATGCAAACTAACGGAGTTCAAGGCAGCAGGAGCTTTTTCGCTGTGTTTGTTATTAAATTGCGAGGATTAGGCAAACACTTGATAGGAATAAGCTAAAGACTCCTTCCTTCTTTATGACATAATGAACACAGCACGTATTAGTGGCTAATTTATCTAGGGAGGATGCTACATGGAGTATGTAAAGCTTGGTAATACAGGATTAGATGTGTCTCGATTATGTCTTGGATGTATGGGTTTTG